>UMKV01057021.1_pt1 | contig 12175 bp, 9 predicted proteins | sample 1966381 | NCBI WGS metagenome assembly UMKV01 (sample SAMEA4836182, study PRJEB28245) | human gut metagenome | biome: gut microbiome; material: fecal sample | place: Denmark | collected 2008
AAAGAGGTTTATGTCAGAATTTCGTGGCGTGACGCCGCCCAATAGCGTCGAAGCGGAGCAGTCCGTGCTGGGCGCGATGATGCAGGATGAAAACGCGGTGCTGCAGGCGGCGGAAGCCTTGTCCACCGACGATTTCTATCAGCCGGCGCACCGCGAAATCTTCGAGGCGATGATTGTCCTGCACCATCAGCAGCGCCCAATTGACCTCGTGACCGTCGATGCCGAGCTGACCCGCCGTGGGACGCTGGAAGGCATCGGCGGCACGGAGTACCTCATGCGGCTGATGAGCTTCGTGCCGACGACCGCGAACGTCAAGGCGTACATCACCTTGGTAGCCGAAAAGTCCACCCTGCGCAAGCTCATCAAGGCGTCGCAGGAGATTTCGCAGGAGTGTTACAGTCAGCAGAATCCCCTGCAGGAGACGCTCGGACACGCGGAAAAGGCGATTTTCGACATCGTGATGAACCGCGCATCTGGCGAGAGCCTCGTCCACGTCCGCGACGTGCTGTACAACACCTACGCCAACATCGAGGAGCTGGCGAAGCTCAAGGGGCGCGTCTCCGGCGTGCCGACCGGCTTCACCCTGCTGGACAACATGCTCACCGGTCTGCACGGCGGCGAACTCATCATCATCGGCGCGCGCCCGTCCATGGGCAAAACGTCCTTCGCGATGAACATCGCTACCCACGCCGCACTCTACGCGAACAAAAGCGTCGCCGTGTTCTCGCTGGAAATGCCGCGCGAGCAGATTGCCTTGCGTATGCTCTGCTCCGACGCGCGCGTCAACATGCAAAGCGTCCGCCAAGGCACCCTGCGTGAAGAGGACTGGATAAAGCTGGCGAAATCCATCGGCCCTATGTCGAACTCCCCTGTTTACATTGACGATACGGCGGGCATCACGCCGACGCAGCTCCGTTCGCGCTGCCGCCGCCTGATGATGGACAAGGGGCTTGACCTCATCATCGTGGACTATCTGGGCCTTATGCACGCCGACGGCAAGACCGAGAACCGTCAGCTGGAAGTGAGCGAAATCAGCCGCCAGCTGAAGGCGATTGCGCTGGAGCTGAAAGTGCCGCTGATTGCCTGCGCGCAGCTCTCCCGTGCATCGACGACGCGCGACAACAAGCGTCCCGCGCTGTCCGACCTGCGCGACTCCGGCTCTATCGAGCAGGACGCGGACGTCGTCATGTTCATCCACCGCGAGGGGTACTACGACCCCGAAACGGCGGACAAGAACGTGGGCGAAATCATCATTGCGAAGCAGAGAAACGGCCCGCTGGGCACGGTGAAGGTCGCGTGGCTGAGCGAATACACGACGTACACGGATTTGCCGCCCTCGGCGATGGGGGGAGAGAACGGCGGGGATGCGCCGTTTTGATGCTTGCTGCATCTTGCTATGCCAAGCTGTTTTCTCTTTCCAAACAGTGCTTTGGCATAGTACCAGAGGGCTTTCCGATCGCCCTCTGGACTCCTTCGGCAGTCCACTTCTGCATACTTGTTTTTTATCGCAAGTTATTTAGTTTGTGAACCTGAAAATCCGACTACTAACGACTATGAGGATTCCAAAACCCTCAACATTTTCATCCATCGGAGGAAAATCACCCATGACAGTCAATCAGCTGGAAACCAACGCCCGCTTCGTCGGGTTTCTGCTCGTTCGCTCTGCGGATGCGCGGACGGATAAGAAGGGCGGCTCGTACCTCGACCTCACCCTCGCGGATAAAACGGGCGACATCAACTGCAAATACTGGGACTGGAATCAGCTGATGGACGTGCCCAAGCAAGGCTCGGTCATCAAAGTGCAGGGGCTGGTGCAGGAGTACAACAGCCGCAAGCAGCTCCGCATTGAGCGGATGCGCGCCGCCTTGCCGCAGGACGAGGTGGACATGGCGCAGCTGGTCGCGTGTGCGCCCGAAAAGCCTGAAGTGATGCGCAAGGACATCGAGGACACGATTGATACCTTCCAGTCCGATGGACTGAAGAAAATCGTGCGCGAGATGCTTCGGCTGACGGGCGACAAGCTGGAATGGTTTCCGGCGGCGCAGCGGCTGCACCACGCGGAACGCTCCGGTCTGCTCCACCACACGACGAGTATGCTGAATCTGGCGCGGCACGTCGTGGCGGCGTACCCGTTCCTGAACGCGGAGCTGCTCTACGCGGGCGTTATCCTGCACGACCTGTGCAAGACGACGGAAATGATCAGCGACGAAACGGGCAGCGTGAGCGATTATTCCGCGGACGGGCTGCTGATTGGGCATTTGGTGCGCGGCGTGGCGCGGATTGAGGAAGCGGCGAAGAACGTGGGCGTTTCCGGGGAAATTGTGCTGCTGCTGGAGCACATGGTGCTCTCGCATCACAGCATCCCGGAATACGGCAGCCCGAAGGCGCCGATGTTCCCCGAAGCGGAGGTGCTCGCGCGCATCGACGATTTGGACGCGAAGATGAACGAAATGCAGGGGATTCTCTCGCGCGTGCCGGAGGGTGCGTTCTCGGAGAAGGTCTGGAGCCTTGACCGGCGGATCTATCACCCGAAGTATCAGGAGATTGATGGGGCGGAATGACGTCATCCACATTCTTTTGCAAGAAAACGGGTGTTTCAATCGTTTTTGAATTAAGGCTAGGATAACAACCATAAGGAGGGAATCACGATGAAAAAGGGCTTTCGGACAGTGCTTCTGCTGAGCGCGTGCCTCGTTCTGCTGGCGGGCTGCGCATCTGAACCGAAGACGCAGTATAACGTCAATACGCAGGGGGCGGCAAACACGCAGGGGGCGGCAAACACCCCCAGCACGAATACCGCCGGCAGCAGCCTTCCGGCGGATTACGACCCCGCGTCCGAGGAGGACGACTACACGGGCGACGCTGCCAGCACGCCGGAGGAAATTCATCTGCCGACGCTCGTCACGCCTCCCCCCACGAATACGCCCATTCCGGTCATTTCCGGGCAGTATTCCGGCGCGACGCCCGTCGTGATTGACCCCATTGACAAGCCGACCCCCACGCCCCTGCCGGCGCTGTCCTTCACCTACCAGACCTACACAGCGTCGAACCTGAATCTGACGTTTGAAGGCCCGGCTGGCTGGGCGGTGGATACGTCCGAGGCGAACAGCTACAAACTCCAGAGTCCCGACTGGGCGACGGGCTACGCGGCGACCCTCGTCATCCGCGCAAACAGCACGAGCATTGAGTACACCACCGATTCGCTGACGACGGAAGTCAAGTCCATGCTGACGAACCTCCGCAACGCGAATTACCCCAAGTTCAGCCCGTCAAACACGGCGACGCGCAAGGGGCTGTTCCTCGGCGCAACGGGCGTATACGCCAATTACACCGCCACGCTGGATGGCAATCTGCAAATCGCGGGGCGCATCGCGGCGGTTTACAAGGATAACGTGCTCTACACCGTCCACCTTACCTACCCGGCGGGGTACACCGACACCTACAAGACAAACGTCTACGACAAACTGCGCGACACGCTGAAAATCATTACGGCACAATAAAATGGCGATTTCAGAACGAGAAAAGACGGCGGTTCGCCTGTTTGCATCCGGGGTGAACTGCGCTCAGGCGGTGCTGATGACCTATGCGGACATTGCAGGGCTGACGCAGGAGCAGGCGGCGCGGGTCGCCTGCGGGCTGGGCGGCGGCATCGGGCGGCTGCGCGACAACTGCGGCGCGTTTTCCTCGGCGGTGATGCTCTGCGCCGCGCTGGAAGGAGCAGACGGCGCGAAGCCGGAACACCGCCCGCAGACGTACGCGCGGGTGCAGCGCGTCTACCGGGCGTTCATCGCCCGAAACGGCAGCATCTGCTGCGCGGAGCTGTTAGGGCGCGAAAAGAAGCCGGAATCCCCTACCCCGGATGCGCGGACGAACGCATATTACAGCAGCCGCCCATGCGCAAAAATCATCCGCATGACCTGCAAAATCATTGATGAAATGCTGGCGGAAAATGCCGCCGGGCAGGAGGACTAATTGAAGGCACTCATACTCTCCACAGCCACGGGCGGCGGACACAACACGGCGGCGCATGCGGTGATGGAAGCACTGACGGAGCGCGGCGTGGAATGCCGATTTGAGGATTGCGTGGCGTTCGGCGGGCAGAAGCTGTCCGCCACCGTGTCGAACGTCTACGTCAAATTTGTACAGGCGGCGCCAGATGCCTTCGGGCGGCTGTACCGCTTCGCCAAGGCCATCAGCACGCCGCGCATCAAGTCCCCCGTCTACCTCTTCAACGCCGCCTACGCGCGCAAGATGGAGCAGCTGCTGACGGATTACGCGCCGGATTTGATTGTCTCCACCCACATGTTCGGCGGGCAGAGCGTCACCTACCTCCGCCGCCATGACCTCTGGAACGGCCTGTTCGCCATGGTGATGACCGACTACACAATTCACCCCTTCATTGAGGACATTGAGTGCGACGTGCTGTTCACCTGCAAGGCGGCGCTGCCCTCCGCCAAGCGGCTGGCGCTGCCCAAAAGTGCTTATGAATTCACAGGCATTCCGGTGTCCCTCTCCTGCCGCCCCTGCACGGACAAGCGCGCCGCGAAGGAAGCCGTCGGGCTTGACCCGGAGCGCCCCGAAGTCGTCCTTGTCGGCGGCAGCATGGGCGCGGGCAATCTGCCGGAGATGATTGCGCGGATTCTGCCTGTGCTGGGCGAAAACGGCCATCTGACCGTCGTCTGCGGGTCAAACGTGGATGCGCTGCGCCGGGCGACCGAAGCCTACGGCAGCGACCCGCGCGTGTCCCTGCGCGCGCAGGTGACGCCGCTGACGCCCCTGATTGCCGCCGCGGATGTGCTGGTCACGAAATCCGGCGGGCTGACCTCCACCGAGGCAATGACCATCGGCACGGCGATTGTCGTCGCGCACCCGATTGCGGGGTGCGAAACGGAAAACGCCCGCTTCATGGAGGACAACGCGCTGGCGCTCTGGGCGCACACGGACGACGAGCTGACTGCGAAAGTGGCGGATTTGCTGCGTCACCCGGAAAAGCGCGCTGAAATGATTGCCAAGCAGCACGAAAAGATTGACCCCGACTGCGCGCGGAAAATCGCTGATATCCTGATTCGGCGGACGAACGAAATGATGGGGAGAAAAACGCCTGATGCGTGAAAAAATGGAGCTGCGGACGAAAAAATCCGCCGTGATTTTGACCGCGTGCGCCCCGGTTGCGCTGTCCATGCTGCCCGTGCTTGCAATCAGCCTGCTGCTCCTGCCGCCCTCCTTCACCCTGATGATTCTGGGGCTGATGATTGCGGCGTGCAGCTTGACAATGGCGTTCTACATTCCCAGCTATCTGGGCAGCTATGTCTTCCAGCCCGCGACGAGCCTGCACGGTGCGCGGATTACGGCGAATCTCGGCCGTGCGAACACCTACGAGGTCAGCGGCGTATCCGCGCAGGACATTCTGGTCAAGCAGACGTTCATTGAAAAGCGGCTGCGCGTCTGCCACATTCGCGTCAAGGGCACGGCGTACTACTTCCGCGGCGTCCCGGAGATGGAGAAGGTGCAGGCGTGGGTGACGGCAAACTTCCCGGAGAAGTCAAGGGTGGATTTGCGGATTGAAAGCAAGGGGAAAAAAAGTGAACAACAAAGGCGTTGAAAGATTTTTCCTCTTTCAACGCCTTTTGCTTATGAAGGATTAGAACTGGTTCGAGTAGTCAACCGTGGGTGCAGTAACCGTCTTGCTCTCATAATAGATAATGAAGCTGACATCATAGTTATCCGCACTCATCTGCATCGTAATATCGGTTCGCGGCGTACGATAACACGTCTCATAGCTCAAGTAGCCAAAAGACAGTGCTTCGCCCTTTCTGTCCGCGTAATAGCTCTTATGGGACGTAGTATCCCAGTCTTCATAGTCCCACCACGGGCTGCCATACTTTTTCGTCAGTTCCGTGCGCACGCTGGAATAATCGGAAATATACAGATTGTCGTTGCTATGGGATTCTGTCCAAATGTATCTTGCTTCGTAGAGCCCATTCGAGCCGAAATAGAATGCCAGGATAACGTCATTCCCCATCAGCGTCGTGTCATAGCCAATGTACCACCCATTTCTGCCATCCAACTTGCCAGAGTACTTCGGTGAGCTGCCCTCCAGCGCCTTTACCTCCGCTTCCGTCATGCCCCAGCGGACAGAGCGGAAGTCAGGCACAAGCTCCTGATGCAGCACCGGCAGCAAGTACGGTGCTTCTTGCGGAATACCAGTATAGTCATCCCAAAGGAAATCCGTAATTGCATTGCCCTTCGCATCAGCCAAGGCGTACATGCCATTCCTTTTCAGGAAGTAATTGGCTTCACCGCAAGGATAGATATAATCTGCGTCAATTGCTGCGGAAATTTCGTTGCCGTCCATATCTACAAGATACCATTTCCCATTCGATTTGATTCGCCAATTGCCATTGGAATCAATCCCGTATGCATCGTCATATGCGTAAGCACGGGAAAGCATATTGCCATCCAAGTCAATCAGATACATCTTGCCGCTTCCAGAGGTTGGCGAACCCCAGCTACTCAATGTTCCATCATAAGCATATGTTCTTCCGTTGACAATAGACATACTCACATAATCCGCCTGATAGGAAACAAGAGTATTCCCGGTTTCATCAATCAAATAGTATTTGCTATTTTTCTTGACAATCGCCTTTCCGTCTACGAAACTCCCAGCGCTGTCGAAAAGCGGCTCTGTCAGTCGGTTTCCATGCTTATCCATGTAGCCGTACAGCGAATTTTCCCGATAGACAAGGCGGGTTGCCGTTTCTGAACTTAACGAATCGTACTGATACGCCGTCAGTACCGTCCCGTCTGCATCAATCAGCCCATATTTACCGTTTTTCTTTGCTTCGTAATAGCCATCATAGCCATACACCCCGTCATATTCGCCGCTGAAGATGACCGTGTCGTCGGCGCGGATGACGTATGTCGTCCCCGTATCCGGATACCCATAATCGGTAAGTGTACCATTGAAAGCCTTGTACGTCTTATTCTTTTCGTAGTAGCCAAGGTAATCGTAGGCAAAGTCCAGCACAACGTTGCCATCCGTGTCAATCAAGCCATACTTGCCGTTTTTCGCAACAATCGCATAGCCTTCCTGATTGAAATTTTCAGCATTATCATAGCGGAGCGGAATCACGGTTTTCCCGGTTTCATCAATGTAGCCATAAACGCCTTCGGAGGGCGAACCATAGTTGGAAAGCTTCCCGGAGAAAACACGCGCACGCCCATGCACAAAGGGATAGGCGTAATCAAACTGGTACGGAATGACAATGTCTCCATTCATGTCAACATAGCCATAGCCATAGGTATCATCGTCCCCCGCCGCGGCCGCAAAAGGCGTCGTGCAGGCCGTGCAGATGAGCGAAAGGACAAGCAGCAGCTGGACAATTTTTTTCATGATGTACACTCCTTTTTCCTAATGAGATATCTTCCTGAACACAACACAGCCGCTACGCAATCAATGCAATCACTCCATTTCCAAACAGTCATGTTCTTATCAGGTTTATTTATGTATTACTCACACATTTCTCCATTGCTGAAGTCAGTTTAATTCTATCAAGCTGGAAGAGAAAAGTCAAGACGATTCGAGAAATTACATGCAGTAGTGGGTAATATATACAGTTGTGTCACAAAGAAAAGCTCGGCATTGCTGCCGAGCTCCGATTATAATTTGTTGATTTTCTCGATAAACGCCGTAACATTCCTTTCCGGCGTTGCCCACGACGTGCATACGCGCATCACAACGTGATTCTCGTCCACGCGCTCCTGAAATTCCAGCACGAAATCCTCCTCCAGTGCTTCCACCTGCTCATCGGAGAAAATCGGGAAAAGCTGGTTCGTCGGGGAATCGACATGCAGCGGAATCCCCTTCTCCAGCAGCGCGGTGCGGATGCGCATCGCCTGCTTGACCGCCTTCTGCCCCAGCTGGAAGTACAGCCCGTCCGCCATCAGCGCGCTGAACTGCACGCCCAGCAGCCAGCCCTTTGCCAGCAGACCGCCCTGATGCTTCATCATGTGGCGGAAATGCTTCTTCAGCGCCGGATGGTTGATGACAATCGCTTCGCCAAAGAGCGCGCCCATCTTCGTGCCGCCGACGGTGAACACGTCGCACATCTCGGCGATATCCGCCGCGGTCAGGTCGCCGGTCGGGGCGGCAAGCGCATAGCCCAGCCGCGCGCCGTCGATGAAGAGGTACAGCCCCAGTTTCTGGCAGGTCAGGTAAATATCACGCAGCTGCGCGCGGTTGTAGACCGTGCCCAGCTCGGTGGACATGGAGATGTAGACCATTGCAGGCTTCGCGACATGCTCATTGTCATCCAGCATTGCCGCCGCCACGCTGATTTGGCTCGCGCTGATGCGCCCGTCGCGGCTTTGGAGGGTGATGCACTTATGCCCCGTGCCTTCCACCGCGCCCGTTTCGTGGACGTTGATATGCCCCGTGTCAGCGCAGAGGACGGCTTCATACGGGCGAAGCGCCGCGGCAATCACGGTCATGTTTGCCTGCGTGCCGCCGACGAGGAAATGCACGTCCGCATCCGGGCAGGCAAACGCCTTGCGCACGGCGTCAGCGGCTTCGGCGCAGTGGGTGTCCGTGCCGTAGCCGGGGTTCTGTTCGAGGTTCATTTCATTCAGGCGCAGGAGAATCGAAGGGTGGCAGCCCTCGGAGTAATCGTTGTTCAGGCGAATCATCATGGTCTTCCTTTCTTGACGCATTCCCACCCATTATAGCGCATTTATGGGGGAGAAGTCAAGAATCTGCGCAATCTGTCACAGGGCGTGCAAACTTCCCGCGAAAATTTTTTTCCACCGGGAACAAAATCCATCCGTCAGCCGTTCTATGGGTGTAAAGGAAAACGGAGGGAGCGGAAGGCTCAGCCGACCGCCCGAATGGAGGGATTTCATTATGAAACGCTTCTTATCATTGGTTCTGGCAATGCTGATTGCCATCACGATGCTGATTATCCCCGCGAGTGCGGAGAATTACGCGACGGCAGTCGTTAAGGGCGGATGGCTGCGGCTGCGCGCGGAGGCTTCCGCATCCTCCGAAACGATTTCCGCCTACTTCACCGGCACGCAGGTGACCATCATCGGCACATCCGGCGAATGGTATTATGTCCTCACGCCGGATGGACATTACGGCTTTATGAACAGCAACTACCTGACCGTGACGGGCAGCAGCAGCGGCTCGACCACCACCGAAAGTACGGCGTATATCTACGCGGCGAACGGCAAGCCCGTCCGGATGCGCTCCGGCCCGTCCACTGACTACGGCGTCGTCGCGTCCTACAGCGTGGGCACGCAGGTAAAGGTACTCATCAGCGGCGCGGACTGGAGCAAAATTCGCGTTGGCACGCGCACGGGCTATATAATGTCGAAGTTCCTGTCGGTAACGAACATCACCCCGTCCACGCCGTCCAGCTCGTACACCGCGTATGTGACCGCCAGCAACGGCAAGCCGGTTCGGATGCGCACGGGCGCGGGCACGAATTACAGCGTCATCAGCACTTACAGCGTCGGCACGCAGGTGACGGTGCTGGAGTACGGCAAGACGTGGTGCAGAATCCGCGTCAACGGCTACACCGGCTATATGATGACCAAGTTTCTGACGACCACCCAGCCGACGGTCATCAGCAGTGCAGCGCTGAACAAGAACACGGTCTGGCCCGGCGAAACCCTGACCGTGACCACGAATCCGGCAAACGCAAACGTCTCCTATGAATGGCTGAACGACGTGGGCGCGCGCCTTGGCACGGGCAGCACCTACACCGTCAAGACCAGCGACACAGGCCGCCGCATCCGCGTCCGCGTGACCGGCAAGAACGGCACAACCGGCTCTGTCGTCAGCGGCTGGGCGGCTGTGCAGGGCAACGGCACAGTCGGCACCTTCTATCAGCTCAAGGCCCTCACCCTGAACACCACCAATGCCGTCGTCGGCACGACCCTGACCGCGACGATTGCTCCGTCCGGCGCGACCGCGAATATCTACTGGTATCTCGACAATGGCACTTATCTTGGCTACGGCAGCAGCTACACCGTGCAGCCCAACGCGCTCGGCCGCCGCATCTTCGCCTACGCCGAGGGCACCAACAGCACCACCGGCACGGCGACCAGCGCCTACACGGACACCGTGACCGCCGGCGCAACCCCGTCCGTCGTGCTGAGCAGCGTGACCCTCTACAACTACTCCCCGACCGTCGGCACGGTGCTGACGGCGACCATTGCCCCCGCGAACGCAACCGCCACCATCCTCTGGTACCGTGACGACAACGTCTACCTCGGCACGGGCATGACCTACACCGTCACCGCGACGGACGTGGGGCACCGCATCTACGCGTGGGCGCAGGGCACGGGCAGCACCACCGGCAACGTCACCAGCCCCTACACGCAGCAGGTGACCGCGGGCGCAAGCTGCCGCATTGACGGCGTGACGCTGAACACCCTGAACCCCGTTGTCGGTCAGACGCTTGTGGCAAGTGTCTCCCCCGCCGGCGCGACCGCGACCATCACTTGGTATCGCGATGATGACAAGATTCTGACCTACGGCGCGGCGTACACCGTGCAGGCGGATGACATCGGCCACACGATGTACGTATGGGCGGAAGGCACGGGCAGCACCACCGGCAGCGCGACCAGCAGGATTACCAGCGAAGTGAAGGCGAACTAAGCGACAATATTCGCCCCGAACCTCTCCCGCATCGGGGGGGAAGTCCGGGGCGAAACTGTATTCCGCTTTCGACTGAATGTTATGGATTTATACGCTTTTTCGCGAAGAAACCGCGCATGACTTCAGCGCATTCATCCGCCAGCACGCCCGCTCGCCAAGCGGTAACGCCGGATAGCGCCGCATCCCCCGGCAAATCGTACACGCTGCCGCAGCACCCCTGCCGGGCGTCTGCCGCCCCGTAGACGCAGGCGCTGAGCTGGCTCATCACCATTGCGCCCGCGCACATCGGGCAGGGTTCAAGGGTGACGTAGAGCGTGCAGCCGCGCAGCCGCCATGTGCCGAGTTTCTCCGCGCCCCTGCGCATACAGAGGATTTCAGCGTGCGCAGTCGGGTCATGCTGATTTTCGCGCAGGTTATGGGCGCGGCAAATTTCCTGTCCGTCGCGGACAAGCACCGCCCCAACGGGGATTTCGCCCTCTGCCGCGGCAAGGCGGGCTTCTTGGAGCGCAAGGCGCATCCAAACTTCGTCGTTTTGCATAATTCCTCTTTTATACTATTTCCGGACGAAAATGCGGCAAGATGCGCCGCGAATTTTTCACTCTGGCTAACGCGAATGAAACGCAGCGTAGCAGCGCTACGCTAAGTGGAATGAGCGGACGCCAGAGGGGAAAAGGCGCAAGCAGATGGCGCAGGTGAATCCGGAAATAGTATTATTCATACTTGGTTTTGATTGTTGCTTGGAGGGAACGGGAAAATCCCCCCATGAAGGATTTCGCCCTTCCTTTGTCGAATCCCTTCTTCGCCCCAAAATTCTTTGGACAGGAGGTTTCCTGATGAAACGATTGCTTGCCGCCCTGCTGGCGCTGATGCTGCTGCTGACAATGACATCCTGCGCCGCGCCGGATGCGGCGCAGACGGATGATAAGCTGACGCTCGTGGCGTTCAACGTCGGCAAGGCGGATGCGCTGCTGCTCACATCGGGCGACACGGCTTACCTCATCGACACCGGAACGGAGGACAGCTGGACGGATTTGTCCCGCGCGCTGGAAGCCCTCGGCGTAACGCACCTGACCGGCGTGATTGTGACGCACATGGACAAAGACCACTACGGCGGCGCAAAGCAGCTTGCCGAAAGCGACATTGCCATCGACGGGTGGTACGCGTCCTGGGCGTGGGAGAAGGAGAAGTGGAAGAAGCATCCCGTGGTGAAGGCGGCGGCGGTACGCGGCGAGGAAATCACCCTGCTGAAGCCGGGCGACACGCTCTCTGATGGCCTGCTGACGGTCATTGGCCCGATTCAGGAGCGCAAGGAAAGCGAGAACGACAACTCGCTGGTGCTGGTTGCATCGGGCGGCGGCGGCAAAATGCTGCTGACCGGGGACATGGAGTACAACGAGGAGAACGACCTGCTGGCAGCAGGGGTGATTCCATCGTGCGATGTGCTGAAGGTGGGGCATCACGGGCGCGACGACGCAACCTCAGCGGCGCTGGTGGCGGCGGTACAGCCGAAAGTGG
>UMKV01003077.1_pt1 | contig 12125 bp, 9 predicted proteins | sample 1966381 | NCBI WGS metagenome assembly UMKV01 (sample SAMEA4836182, study PRJEB28245) | human gut metagenome | biome: gut microbiome; material: fecal sample | place: Denmark | collected 2008
CTTTTTCCACCTGCGCCCGTTTGAATCTGGTCAGATCTGTTTTTACCCATTCCGGCGCATAATAGCACTGGGCATTTTTCCAGGCGCCGAACCACAAAAAACTCAGCTTTTTCCCTCTTCTTCTCGCCTGCTCAATCAGGCCGTCCACCAGTGAAAAATCAAAAACTCCTTCCCTGGGCTCCACCAGTTCCCAGCTCACCGGCAAAAGCAGCGTATTCATACCCAGCCTGTCCGCCTGGTCGTACACACCTTCCATATATTCCACAGAGGAGGCATTGGAATTGTGAACCTCCCCTGCCAGCATAATAAAAGGCTTATCTTCCACCATAAGAAGCTTTGTTCCGTTTTGTTGCTTAATATAAGGATACATAGTTTTCCTCCGATCAGTCCTGATACATCGTCAGGAAATTGTCATGTTAAAAACATTTCTGTCTGCTGTACCGGTTACTCTGTTATCGTAATCTCCAGCTCCGCGCCTGTAAGTTTTTCTGAAGAAACAATCAGCTTCGCAGTCCCCTTCTCATAGCCGGAACGCACGATTGCAAGCATTTTTCCATGATAAGAAGCAGCTTTTCCAATGGTGTAGTTCTCCTCCGTCACAGGTCTGCCTGTACCAAATGCTGCTAATGCTGCCGCACCTTCCACCTTTGCGCACACTTCTGTTTCCGCATAAGGGATCGTATTTCCCTCGTCATCCACCACTTCTATGATTGCAAAGCAGAGCGATTGTCCGTCCGCTTTCAGCACATCCTGGCACAGCGCCCGCTTATCTGCAGTGATTTTTAATCCGGCTGGTGCTCCTGCACTCTTTACGCAGTCGCGGGAAACCTCCTGCCCTCCCGTATAGCTGATCGCCTCCAGTGTACCGGGCTCGTATTTTACTGTAAAACATACCTTATTGTGATTGCCCCTTCCGGCAGCCTGACGGCCTGCAGATACTCCGTTTATGAAGAGCTCCACTTCTTCCGCCGAAGAATAAACTTCTACCTTTATATCGCAGCCGGCCTGGGCATCCCAGGTCCAGCTGTTCGCACAGTCAGCCCAGCCGTATCTGCCCAGAAGCTCCACTTTATGGAAATTGGCCGGATTGTGGCAGGCAATGTAGGTCTCATCTGATCCCCAGATGATTCTGTGGTATGCAAGCTGAGGTTTCTCAAACCCGCAGAGGTCAAAATCGCCGCCTCCTGAGGTTCGCCACGGATACTGTACAAAATTCAGCCGCTGCGCCGCTGCCTTCGCTTCCTCCGGTTCTGCATAAATCACATTGCCGATTCCCGCTTCTCCGATATAATCCTGACTGGTCCAGATAAAATCCCCTATCAGGTAAGGATATTTTTCCACATCCGCCCAGTATTCTTCCATCTGAAAGGGCTTGCTCTCCGTCGCACAGATCACCCGGTTCGGGAACAGCTTCCCTGCCTCCTCATAGTGATAATCTAAATAGTTATAACCAACTACATCCCATGGTGCACAGAAGCTTTCCGTATAATCATTCCAGATCCTCCGTCCATATTCGCCGTCAAGATTATTGAGCACACCGCCGCTGGCCATAGCCGCCTCCATCAGAGACTCCCAGAATTTCCCGGTGTCTTCATCATCCAGACCGTTGAAGAAGGAGCACATAGCGCCTCCGATAAAGCGGGTCGGATCCAGGCTGCGGGCATATTCTGCCAGCTCTGCGGAAGTCTGATAGCCGTCAGAAAGGCCGCCCTGCTCAGGAAGCTCGTTGCCGATGGACCAGATGATCACGCTGGGGTGATTTCTGTCCCTTGTCATAAAGCTCTTCATTTCCTGCTTCCATTCCGCCTCAAAATGTCTGCAGAAATCATGCCGGTTTTTCGGCATATGCCAGGTATCAAAGGCCTCATCCATCACCAGAATGCCCAGCCGGTCGCATGCCTCCAAAAGATCTGCGGACATCGGATTATGAGCGAAGCGGAGCGCATTATAGCCATTTTCCTTATGCAGCTTCACCTTGCGGTACTCGCTCTCATACAAAGAAGCTGCTCCCAGAATACCGTTGTCATGATGGATACAGCCGCCTTTTAATTTCAAACTCCTTCCATTGAGCATAAATCCGTTCTTTGCATCCACAGAAATCGTCCGGATACCAAAAAGAGTTTTCTCACTGTCCAGAACCACCATGTCCTCTGCCTGATCAATGGGCCGTCTGTTTACCAGCTCCGCTGTCACCACATACAGATCCGGATGATCGATATCCCAGAGGACCGCATTTTCTGCGCACAGGGTTGTCCGTCCGACCGCACTGGAGTTTGCCGGAATATGTACCTTGATCGCTCCCAAAGCCGCAGCATCCTGTGCTCCCTCTTCTTTATTCAGCTTTATATTTACCCACAGATCCTGTTCCTGCGATGTATGGTTCTCCACTGTAACCTCAACCGCCACAAATGCATCTCCGTTTACAATGTGGTCGGTGTGGGCAAAAATTCCGTCTGGTGCAATATGAACCTGCGGCGCCAAAAGCAGGTTCACATGGCGGTAGATGCCGCCGCCCGGATACCAGCGGCTGTTCTGTTCTGCATCATTGCTCACCAATACTGCCAGGCGGTTTTTCTTTCCCCACTTTAGACGATTGGAAAGCTCCACCCGAAACGGAGTATATCCATAATGATGTCTCCCCATAATGTGACCGTTCAGGATCACAGAAGTATCACGGAATACACCGTCAAATTCCACCAGGACCCTCTGATTCTCCCAATCCGCCGGCACGTCGATATACTTTGTATAGGTCCCGGCAGCTCCATTGTAGTATCCCGTATTGGTACCATTTATGGAATCTGCTTTCACATCGGATTCGATCATAAAATCATGGGGAAGATTTACCATTCTGGATTCTTTTTGCATACCCGGAATATTGGAGGGTTCTCCCAGCATGAACGCCCATTCTCCGTCAATATTGACTTTTTTCATTACAATCTCCTTTCGCTGACTCTGTAATTGATTTTCAGCTGCCCTTTAACGCTTCTCGGTGTTATCTGTTAATTCTTTGAGACCTGATTTAATCTGTTGTTCAGTTTATGGATCAGCTCCGGAGTGATCAAGCCAGCCATCTGTTTTAATGTATTTTCCACACTCATGCGATCCATCATTTTCTGCATTTCTGCCGGAAGCTGTATATTTTTTGCCACATCTCCATAAGATTCTACCGCTTTTGCCTGAATGGGCGCAATCAGCTCATCGAACACGGCAAATGCCTCTGGATTTGCTTTCACATCACCCATACTGTCCATGATGGAAAAATAGCCTTCCCTGATGATCTCATCGTCCCGGTCAAACCAGTTTACTACTTCCATACCTGCTTTCCGGTAATCCGGATTCGGCTGTTCCACTTTGCGTATCCTTATGGTATCGCTGTATTTCCCCGCCTTTGCTTCGATCACATGCTCCCCGCTTATGGCAACTTTAAATCTGAATATTTTATCCGCTTCCAGAGTCTCTGTTTCCTTCCCGTCCACATACAGTGTCACAGCCGGCTGGTTGGAGTATGCCTTGATCTCAGTCTCTGCCTCATCTCTGTCCACATACCTGCTTCCGCACAGATGTACGAAGGGATCCCCGGACAGATAGGCTTTGTAGATATAAAACGCGTCCTTCTTCGTCTTCCGGTCAAAGGTCACAAGTCCTTTTTGATTCTGCCCCGGCTTTCCGCCCTCGTCACGTCCGTCTGCGCCGAAATCAAACATGTTCCAGACATGCATTGCCCAGATATAGGGACGTTTGCTCCACATTTCCAGCATATGCTCATGATACAACGCCTGGTAAGACTCTGACCAGTCCCCTTTTTGTGGATTTGCGCTCTGATACTGCGGATTGGCATCCGCGCCGTATTCGGAAAGCCCCATTGCCACATCGGGATGTTTTTCATGATAGCTGTCAAACCAGGCGTCATTATCCTCCAGTTCCCCCACATACCAGCCGTAATAAAGATTGTAGGAGCGGATATCCGGCAATGTCACCAGCTCCTCCTCCGGGCTTAACATAAAGACGTGTGCCATGGCAGTCGGTCTGGTCGCATCCATTTCGTGGCACAGATCATTCAGTATCCGATGATTTTCCATCAGATCCTCAGTGACTCCGGTAGTTCCCGTGATCTCATTGGAAAGCGCCCAGCAGATAATGGAGGGATGATTGTAATTCTGCACAATAAGCTCTTTCATCTGGAAAACCGTATTTTCCCTTGCCTCCGGCATATGCTCCGTAATATATGGGATCTCTGCCCACACGATCATACCATACTTGTCCGCAAGCTCATAAAAATACTGGTCATGCTGATAATGTGCCAGACGAACCGTATTGGCCCCCATTTCGAGCAAAAGCTGCATATCTTCCTCGTGCATGGCGGGTGTCAGAGCATTGCCCACACCTTGTCTGTCCTGATGACGGGCCGCCCCGCAGAGAGGATAGGATCTTCCGTTCAGGAAAAATCCCTTCTGAGGATCAATGAAGAAAGTGCGGCAGCCAAACTTTGTTTCCACACAGTCCCGGATTTCCGTACTCTCATCCTCCTGCAGCTCTGCTCTCAAAGTATATAGATACGGATCATCTTTTCCATCCCACAGATGTACCTGTTCAAGCTCCATTTCTTCTTTCATGTAATTCTTCTTTACCGGCACAAAAGACCTGGCCACCACATTTCCCTCGCAGTCCAGAACTGACAGTTCTGCCGATGTTCCGTCCGGGACATTTTCAGTCCATCCTTCCACCCCGATCTTTGCGCTGTTTCCAGCCACCCTTGGTGTCACCTTTACACCGCAGCCTCCATAATAGCCCATAGCGAAATGTGCTTTCGGCACCCGGATCAAATATACGTCTCTGTAAATACCTCCGTAAAAAGTGAAATCCGCTTTCTGTGGATAAACCGTGCGCACTGCTCTGTTATCCGCCGAAATCACGATCGTATTTTCCGCTTCCAGCCAGGGTGTGAGGTTTACCCGGAACGTTGAATAGCCCCCATCATGCTTTCCCGCAAGCTGACCATTTATATAAACCTCTGCCATCATAGCCACCCCGCGAAATTCCATCCAGAGTTCTTCTTCCCGATCTAATTTCATTTTAGGAAGCTGCTTTACATACCAGCACTTTCCCCGGTAATAATCGTTGCCGCCGTCCTGGCCGTCAACCGCATTCCAGGTATGGGGTAAATTGACAATTTCACCAAAAGAAGCATCCATCGCTTTAGACGCAGCGACTTCGATGCCGATATTTTCTCTGATAAACTTCCAGTTGTCCGTACACTTTATCCGATTCCTCATAGCTATTTCCTCCTGCACTGCTTTGTTAAATTTATTATACGGAAACCGGCAGTCTTTCCTTAGAATTATTTTTCTAAAAAATAGCACAAATCTTTGTTTTTGCAGATGCAGGCGGAACAATACAGCAGCAGAGCCTGACGGCCTGCTGCTGTATTACTTTTGCCAATATCTCGTCTAATCCAGATAGTACTGTTTTGTCCCTTATGTATAGTTCGGAATGATTGCCTATAATCCACGCTTTATAAGTGATTTATATTTCTTTGTAAAATAGAAAATTTTTACTCCGACATATTCTTCACGTTCTTCTTTGCCATAGAGAGCATCTATCAGTCTTTTCACTGTCATTGAATTGCACTTCCCCCTTCGATTCAATTCGTCCATCATCCGTCGTGCTCTGTCATAAGTATCTCGCCTGCCCTTTAATACTTCCGTGGCGGTATCTCTGACTGTTCCATCTGCCTTTTTTATACCATTCAAAAGCAGTGTCTCATTGATATCCTTTTCCATATCTGTGTCAGCCGGATCTGTATAGATTGTTCCATCTGGCTTATATGCAATTTTGTCCATCTGTACTTTGATGAGCGGACTCAGAAATATTTCCGTTTCCTTTTTGTGCGCATCACAACAAAGAATCCTTCCCTGCTGCTCCGCTGCCTTCTCTCCGCCAGATTAAAGATTACTGATCAGTTTTGCATCATCAATGATTCCTGCAATTCTCTTATATTCTGTGTTATCCTCACCTAAAACATCTTTAAGTTTTTCCAGTGCTTCATCTGCTTTTTCAAAATCGTCATTTTCAAGCGCCTCATCAACCGCATCCATATGAACCTTAATGTTCTTTGGTCTTGATACACTTTCCTGTCTGAACAAGAGTACGTCCTCTACCGGATATCCATAGCTATCCGGAAGGTAAGTAGCAGGCTTATTCGCATCAAGATAAATCAAATTTGCTTTTTGGGCAGATGAAATCACAATTGGCGAATGTGTCGCTATGATAAACTGCACATCAGGAAATGTTGTATTTAATGCTTTGATGATATTCCACTGCCATTTTGGGTGAAGGTGCATATCAACTTCATCAATAAGAACGATCCCTTTTACTTCTGAAAGATCATTTAAATCAGGATTTAAAAGTGCCACTCTGTATGCCAGATCCATCATCATCCATAATAAAGATTGGTATCCTGCACTCAGCTTAGAAAGCGCCATTTCTACCTTATCATCCTTATAAACCAATTCTTTGAACTGACCTGAGTAATAAATTTCCGGCATATTTTCGAGCTCATTTATTTCTCTCATAAAAACAGAAATTATTTTTTTAAAAGTTTCATATTCACAGATTTTTTTGCCCTTATTAACTACAGCAATTTCCTGATTCATGCACCATTGCTGAATTGCTTTTACATCCATAGAAGAATCAAGGCAGCCAATGTACCCACATCGTCTGTCATCCAGTTTTTTCTTCAATTCATTGCCAAAATCTCCGCGTCTTACCTTCCATACTCTGGCTGCACTCTGATAACTCAGAAGCGGAAGAGAAGTACCTGGCTTGTTTGTAAGTTTCTTCATCCAGGCGCATACTTTTCGATCATCGATTTTTGTATGTGTAGATGATATCTGCTCCTTAATACGGTTCCAGGTGTAATTATCTGAATCTGTTTTCAGACTGCACCCTACAGAAACAGGTTCACAATAAGAAACCATTCGGGAATTATCGCCTGTCCGGTTTACAACAATATGAACATCCTCTTTGGCTATATTTTTTGCGCTGACTCCTTCTACATTTACAAAGAGTCCGCTAAGAGCAATCGCAATACCATCCAGCACAGAAGTTTTTCCAGTACCATTATCACCTATCAGGAGGTTGATTCCCGGCTGGAGAGCGATTTCGATTTTTTCGATTGCCTTATAATTCTTCAAACTAACCTTTTCTAAATACATTTTTATCGTCTCCTTCTCATATCCTTGCCAGAATATTTCACAGATATGTCCCTTATAATATACTTTTCAGCCATATCTTATCCTTCTTTTTCTTTCTCTGCATCGGGTATCATTTCCATAATATCACCAATATCGCATTCCAACACTTCACAGATACGCACCAATACATCCATAGATACCTTCTCGTCTCTGCCCATTTTAGCCATTGTATTAGGACTCATGCTGACTGCATGACGCAAAGCATTCTTATTCATTTTCTTGTCAATTAACATTTTCCAAAGCTTGTTGTAACTTACTTTCATATATCCACCTCTTCTGTAACTACGAATCAATTCTTTAAACTTGTCCTTCTCCATTATCTGCATTGTTTCCACGTACACTACTTACAGCATAGCACAAGGACCGCAATACATCAATAATTTATGTTCATAAACTTATAATTTTATTACATTTAAATTTAATAATGATATACTATTGCACCCCAAAAAATGATGCCGCCTGTCTGGCAGCATCACTCTGATTCTTTTATTTCTGCATTACGGCGAAATGCCGGGGACTTTATTTCCAGAGAGTATTTCTCTGCTATTTTCTCAGTATTACCAGCTTATTGGAAATGTTTTGGACAGGCCGTATCCGCCCAAGCACATGATAAACCGGGTACAGCTCCTTCATCCCTTCCAGTAAGCTTACATCCTTTATCCATGTAAGCTCCGGTACCATACGCTCAAGCTCCCTGCCGGTTTTCAGCCCCCAGGTAAATCGGGCCTTACTGGCTTCGATGGATTTCTCCTTCATATACCGCATGATAAAGGGATTCATGGTCTCCATAATAATTTCCGCGTGTTCAAACCGCCCGCAGATAATCGAAAGAATTTTCTTCACATCTGTCTCAGTCAGGTACATGACCAGCCCCTCGAGCACAACAAGCACCTTACCCGTTGGGTCTTCGATTTCAGCCGCCCAGCTCTCGTCCATAGCGGATCTGGCGATCATAGAGATACGTCCCTGCTCCTTCAGAAAGCGCCGCCGGATCTCAATTACCTCCGGCAGGTCCAGATTGTACCAGCGAACCTGTCCATTGTCCAGCCGATAGACCCGTGTATCCAGACCGCAGGCAATATTAACGACAGCTGCATCCGGGTTCTCTTCTAAGAAAGCGCCAACCATCCGATCCAGCAAAATGGTGCGAGCAATGACGCCGCTGCTCATGGCAGCATCTTTCTTCGCTTTGGAGAAGTCATAGTCCAGCTGCTTTACGATCTCTATGGCCTTTTTATCATAGAATTTGTGTTCCTTCTTCTGAGAATGGGCGGCCCGGGCAAACAATGTCTGCAGCATAGTTTCCGGAACGCCCTGAATATTTACTTTTTCCATATTTTTCGTTCTCCTTCTTCCGGGATTACAGAATGCAGCGTTTTTCCAAATGGCGTGCGCTCCACCATACCATAATCGCAAACCAGATCAACATACTTTCACTCATCAGACCGTTGGTAAAGGCAAGCCGAAAGGCGCCATCCGGCATCAGCATCGTTGCCAGCTTCAGCAGGATATAAAATACCAGCGGGTTTGACAAGGCCATTTCCCTTGGAAAAATACTCTTCCCTCGCACCAGAATATAAAACCAGTAGAGGTACGGCGGAAGCATCAGTACTTCACTTACGATAACGAGCCAGGATAAATGCGCAAACAGCGCCTCCGATACCGGAAGGGCTGCCGCGGCATAACCATTGCCGGACATCCAAGCAAACCCGTATAAAATCATGATATAAAACAGATGCAGACATAACCAGGGCGTAAGGCCAAACGCCGTCAGATAATGATATACTTTTCGCTGTCTCTCTTCTTTCAAAAAGCGCGCGATGGCAAATAAGGCAATACCATAGAAAAGAATACCGGGAAATGCCAACGCCATGGCAAGGGCATTTCGCCAGGGGGCGATGGCCGCTGCCCCCACCGTCAGCCAGGATATGCTTCCCATATACGTCGTGTCCCCATAGATCATCAGCCAATCGCCGGCACCGAGACAGAAACATCCAAGGATACCGCACAGCAGGGAACCAATTATTATTTTTCGTTCATGACACATTCAGATCACCGCCTCCTCATCTCAGGACACTTGTCACACTATACTCCTTGTGAAACCAGACACGCTTCTTATAAAGCTCCGCACAGCGATATCTTCAAAAAAGTGTGCATACCCACGCAATCACAGCACAAACAGGAATATATATAACAAAATGTATAATATGTGCCTTCTTGTTATACCCAAACATATGTGGCCCCACTATCCCTTTAAGCTCCGGATAAAAATGAGGAAAGAAGTTTGAGTGACAGAGCAGCACCCAGTCAAAAAAGACTATATCATAAATTTCCATGACATAAAGCATCGCAAGAAATCGCAGAAAAAAATTCAAAAAACTGAAATTGTTTCTTACACCATCCCATACGCCAAGAACAATCGCTCCTGTAAATATCAAAAGTGCGATGACAATTATAAACCAGCCTATTATATGAGCACCGCGAAATCTCTCTTTTCTTTCAGGAATCACAGCCAGATTCTCTTTCGGTGCGGAAGAGAAAAATCTCTTATCCTGAATAAACCCAACTGCACCGTACAAAAGAAGAAAATAACCCACCATAATCATAATTGCTGCAATTATTGTTATTATCATTTTAGTCTTAACCTCCTACAGCTTTCGTTTTTAATGCTGTCTGTTTTTCATCCAATACGGCTCCTTCCTTTTGCCCGTGGCCGTCCTGTCCGCAAGACCAATGGCAAATGCCCGTTCCTGTACCGGCCTGGGATAGAAAAACAGGGCATTCACCGCTCCGCCCAAATGGCGGTAAAGGTTTTGTTCATTCCACAGCATTGGCGCACTTCATTGGCCCACTGCCGGGGATAGCAGACCAGCAGCTCCTCGTGCTGCATATCATGAGCGCGGATGTCCGGATCTTTGAAGTGCTGACGATAGCGCGCCTCATATCGTTCGCCCATCTTTACTGCGTAAAAGATATGTACTGCAGTGCCCGGGACAGAAATGCCGTCCTTAAGCGGCGTCACCAGATCGGAGAAGAACTGATTGTAAATACTTCTCTTCCGAACAAACGACATGTCTGCCTGGCCGACCCCAAACATCTCCAGCATCCGATCCATATACGCCCGTTCTTCCGGCGCCTTCTTCTCCAGCCGTTTTTGCATCCAGCCCGGCAGCCTGCCTTTTTGAAATATGCCGTAAAGCACACCAGAGATCAGTCTTGCCTGCAGCCGGGCGGATAGTCCGCTGCTCTGATCCAAATCGGAGCTGCCCAGGATGCCGTGATCAATGCGAATATTTCCCCGCTGAATGAGCAGGCCGACAAAGGACCCGCCCAGGGAACAGCCATAGGCAGCGCAGATATGGCCGCCAAAGTTTGCCTGTATGTAGTCCTCGATTTTTGCAGTCTCGGTCAGCATATCCGGAAATACGGTCTGTTCTGTCTCATCAAATCCGTCGTAAGAGGTGCAGACTACATGAAACTCCTTCTCTAACAACGGTATCACAGACCCAAAGTTACGCTTCCAGTGACAGCATGTACCTGGCAGCAGTAAAAGCACCGGATTATTCTGATGTCCAAATGAATAAAATCTCATATGTATCTCTCCCTCGCATGGTGGTTAGCTTTATCTAACTCATTATATTAAAAAAACACCTTGCAGCGCAGCCTTCTGATTCTAACGCACTTAAAGCATCTATACTATATCATATGAGCAGAAAATTAGCAATAACTAACTACGGAAGAATATGCGATGAACCCAGTAAAATCAATGACAGAAAAAAAATACCGGTGGGTTCCTGCTCTTTCGGCTCCCACCGGCTTAATACTTTTTTATGCGTTCAGTTTCCAGCCGATCGCTTCTTTTCTGCCCAGCACAAAGTCCGCATAAATCCCTTTTTGCGTGATAAGCTCTTTATGTTTCCCCTGCTGTACGATTTTTCCATCATCTATAACCAGAATCTGGTCTGCGCCCCGCACGGTTTTCAATCTATGGGCAATCATGATGATGGTCTTATCCCGGGTCAGCTCCTCGATCGCTTTCTGCAGCCTGTCTTCATTTTCGGGATCGACGTTGGCGGTTGCCTCGTCGAGTATGATGATCGGCGCGTCCTTCAGCATAGCCCGCGCAATGGAAATCCTCTGCTTCTCCCCACCGGAAAGGGAGGCTCCGCCCTCTCCGATCACCGTATCATAACCGTCCGGAAGCGCCTCAATAAAGTCATGACAGCAGGCCTTTTTTGCCCCCGCCACTACCTCTGCATGGCTTGCACCCGGTTTTCCGAACTTGATATTGTTCTCAATGGTATCTGCAAACAGATAGACATTCTGGAACACCATACTGATCTGCTCCATCAGGGATTCCAATGTATAGTCCCTGACATCGTTTCCGCCTATTTTTATGCTGCCGCTGTCCACATCCCAGAAACGTGCCACCAGATTGCAGAGGGTGGTTTTTCCGGACCCCGAAGGCCCGATCACCGCTGTGGTGGTCTTATCCGGAAGCTTCACGCTGATGCCATGCAAAATTTCCCTGTTCTCGTAGGAAAAGTGCACATGATCAAATACAATGTCATGGCTTTTCGGAGACAGCGCCCTGCCTCTTTCGTCCATCTGCTCCATGTTTTCTGTTTCCAGAGTGCGATTGATGCTTGCCGATGACAGCCGCAGCATAGAAATACCCATACCGAACAGCCTGATCTGTCCGAATACCAGGAAAGACATCACAATACACATCAATGCCCTGGCAATGGGCATTGTGCCATTGATCCAGCAAAAAACAGATGCAAAAATCATGCAGATGCCCGCCGCCTGCAGGACAAGCTCCTGAAAAATTGTATAGGGCGTCATCAGATTTTCCATGTCCAGATTGCTCTT
>UMKV01001726.1_pt1 | contig 12030 bp, 14 predicted proteins | sample 1966381 | NCBI WGS metagenome assembly UMKV01 (sample SAMEA4836182, study PRJEB28245) | human gut metagenome | biome: gut microbiome; material: fecal sample | place: Denmark | collected 2008
ACAGATGCAATGTTTACTTCGGTCTTCAGCAACTCATGGAAAATGATCTTGTCTGCAAGCGCTTCGCAGTCTGCCCGGCTAACGGGTTCATCTCCGTAAAAAACGGCGTGAGCCATGATAAAAACGCCGTCCATGTCAAAGAAAATGCGTAGGTCAGCAATGCTCTCGCTAATGTCCTCGCGGTGTTCATTGAAGGCCATTAGTACTGTGTCCCTGTGGATGTTGGTATACTCCCACTCCTGATAATTCTCAGGCTTGTCCATGCCGCTGGAAAGTGGCAAAATCTTTCCAGAAAGGTTTTTGAGAATGGAAAGGTTGTATTTGCCCAGTTCGCCCCAAGTTTCCATCTTAAAAGAGCCGTCCTCATAGATATAGCCGCCGCCGTCGCCCTCGGTCAGAAATGCTCCTGTTCCCGCTGCACAGTAAAAATCCTCTAAGGTGAGAGGCGTTACCTGATGCGTATGCAGGCGCAGGCCGTACTGCTCTGCCAGAGCATTCAGCTCATCCAGCATGTTCCGATCATAGACACCGTAATAGTGGCATGTGTTGACCGTCTCCTCATCTAACCCGTTCATCCACGAATTGTCGTTGGTGATGGTATGGGAAGCCAGATATTCCTCCCGGAAGCGCAGCCATTCGGCGTTGGCCAAGTATTCCGGGGAATCCGCGTAGCCATTGAGCGAGACCCAGCGCTTCGGCTCGGCTGTAGGTACAGGAGCAGCAGTCTCGGTTGAACCGCTTTCTGTAACAGCGGGTTTCGATTCAGGGCCGGATTCGATCATGCGTTCCCGCAGGCCGAACCATCCCATGGCATAGGCGGTCATAGTGAAGAGGGAAATCACAATAGCTGCTACAAGCAATGTGCTCCATAGTTTCCGGTTGAAGTGTCGGGTTTTCGAGCGCTCCACAGTATCGGTATAACCAAGCGTCTTTGCCGCATCTATGACATACTCATCTCGAATACCACGCATGGCACTCAGTAAGGCAAAAGTATCTAACATAAGCCTTCCTCCTGTAAGTATGCACGCAGCTTGCCTCTAGACCGATATAAGGACGATTTCACCTTGCTCTGGCTATAGCCGAGCTTTTTTGATATTTCTGCAATAGACTCCAGGAACCAGTAGCGGGCAATAAATAGTCTACGATCCGTTTCGGGTAATGTGCTGACAAACGCATCAATCGCAGCCTCCAGTTCCTTTTCTTCATAAAACTGCTCTATGTCGATTACTGTTGGGATGCACTCTTCCAATTCACTCAAGGCAAGGGGCGTTTCACCGCCGCCGCGCTTTTTACTGGTTCTTGCTTTATACCGATTAAGGGCAAAATTGCGAGTAATATACCCCAAAAAGGTTGAAAGAACGGAAGGCCTCTTATCGGGCATCAAGTTCCAAGCTCTAAACCATGTATCATTCACACACTCCTCCGCATCTTCATTGCTCGCACAAATATTGTACGCGATGGTATGACAATACCTGCCATACTTACGATCCGTTTCCGATATGGCCTGATCGGAACGCTGCCAGTATAGATCAACAATCGCTGCGTCTTCCATACTGATCCTCCTTCGTGTAAGAGCTCTCATAAATATATTACAAAAATTGTCGTGGTTGGTCGCAACGAAATAGAAAGTTTTCAACAGCACAGATGATGCTTTTTCGGAGAAAACGCCATTGCAATTTCCGCTTGAAATTATAGCAGGACTTAATGAGATTGCAAATTCTCGCACAATCAGATAATCCGTTTCATCGTGAAACGGATTATCTAGAAATAGAGGCAGAGCCTGCAGCTCCGTTTTGGAGGCAACAGGCTCTGATCTACAAGCATCTGGCTAAACATATTATTGATCCTTGGTTCTTTGAAGATGATTAAACAATGCCATTATCCTTTTAATTATCACAAAGGAATTGAGAACCATAACAAAAAACAAGTAATACAAAATGACGCTGATAATAGTCAAGATAATACCTTGCTCATAATAACCAAAAAACAATACTGAGAAACTGCAAACCAAGGTTAGAATACAGAGAATACATTCAAATAACACAGAGTTGAAAGACTCGCCAAGGATTTTAACATATAACTCATCAGTGCGTTTTTCCCCAGGTCGCTCTTCTAACTCAGAATTGAGCTTAGTAGGGAAAGACGACAGGATGCTTAACATAGCAAAAAACATAGAAACTAGAATTGCTAATACCACGTTAAGATTGTTTATGATGCTTTCATTGCAACGGTGTACAAAGGGAACATAATAAAAAACTTAATAATGGACTGCCAATCTTACACAAAGTACCGCCCAAACGAGACTACGGGCGGTATTTTTGTATCATGGCGGAGAAAGGAGGAACTTCCCACGGGGGCTTGACTGAAAAGTTGAGCCTCTTTTTTCATGCCAAAAATCAGGAGGTAAATGCTTAGGTGCGCAGAAACAGGACGCGCCCGAACTTGTCCCCAAACTCAAAGTGGTTGCGTTTGAAAGAAATACTGTCCGGGCAGATCAGATCCCGAAAATCTCTGCCGGTCTGCATAAAGCGGTAGTCGTCATAGTCGAAATACTGCTCATAGCCGGGACGGAAGAAATCATGCAGCACACGGAGCCGGTCATAGTTTCTGGCCGGGGTGATGCCGGAGTCCAGGCGGGCAAAGGTCTTTTGCAGGTTTGCACCGGCGCGGCGGAAATAGGTCTTGCTTTCCTCGATCCTCCTTTTGGGGATGGAGAGCGTCACAAAGCGTTCCTGGACAAGATTGTTGCTCTGTGCTGCCCGGCCTTTCATAATGCTGTTGGCTTCCTCCCGGTAGTGGTCGAGCCAGTCATCCTTGTACGGGAAAAGAATACGGCGCTCAAACTCCGCAGGATTGAGCCGGTGGTTGACAATGGTGATCTTGGCCGTGGCGTCGGTAGGCAGCGAATTGAGCGCCCCACAGTAGGCGCTGAAAATGCTCTCCCGCGTCTCCTGCGAGGCGGCAATGTAGTTTACGTCCGTGAGCTTCCAGCTCCGACTGTGCTTGTTGCCGACCTCCCAAATGCCGTTGGTGTAGATGCGCTTGATCGGGATGCTCTGCTGGACGGAGCGCGGCACCTTTACTTTCACGCGCTCGCTCTTGTTGGCGGCTGCAAGAGTTTTAATCAAAGTCTCCACGCCCCTTTCTGTTGAAGCTGTTGTAGCAGAGGTTTTCTCCGATGTACTTGCGATCTCCGGCAAACAGGAACTCGGTCTTGATGACCGCCCACAGGAATTGCTCAAAGGTCATGCCGTTGTAATTAAAAAAGCCCGCCATGGCAGCGGGCGCGGCGAGGACAATACAGAGCCAGCTTGCGGTTTCCTTGCCGATCACATCACCCAGGAGCAGATACGCGCCGGCGGCGATACCGACGGCAAAGATCGCGCAGAAGAATTGACGGGCAGACAGGCCAAAGAAAATGCTTTCCTTGTACTGTCGGATCTCTTTTGGGATTTTTACTTCTTTGATGGCTTTTACCTCCAATTCGTGCGAAAATTTGACAGGTATTTGCGATTGAGAGATAATATTTGTGACCAAATATTATCTTTATGTCGTTTTTCTCGCCCCTGCGGGGCAACCGAAAAACATGACAATTCCCATAAGAATACTTATGGGAAAAGTAGAAAAATGTTTGGAAAGGAGCTTGCGAAAATGAACAGGATACAACAGCTTTTGATCGTGGCCGGGACGCTGATCGCGCTGCCGTTTGTGGTAAAACTCTTGTGGAGGCTTTACCTGTTTCCGCTGGGATGCTGGCTGGTGGCAACGCGCCTGTTCTGGCCGAAGTGGGCGGCGGCCAACGATAAACTTTGCCTTGCGCTCCTTGCTGTGAGCGTGCTGTTCTTTCTCGGTGCTTGGGGTCTGCGCTACGCAGCCAAGAAACGCCGAGAAAAGGAATGGCTCGATCATGTGTTGGCAACAGCGCCGGTACTGGACTACGGACAAATTGCGTTTCATGGTGAAACGGATTAAGACAAAGCGGTGGAATCACACGATCTCACCGCTATTCTTATAAGCTGAACATTTCCCGGACGATCCGATCCGCGCCTTTCACAAGCCCAGTCAGCACCAGCATATTGAAAACAAGCTCTCCGATGTATTCCCAGGCCATTGTCACGGCTGGCAGGCTGCTGTCTACAACAGGGGACCCGCTGGACAAGAAGGCCGAGTAGATCAAGCAGGCCAACACGATCACAGCACCCTCCAGACAAACGCCGATGTAGGACTTCACAAAGGCTTTGCCGATCCCGGCGGTGTTCTCTCCGGCAAAGGACGCAAAGGGCAGCGGGGAGATCGCCGTATAGATATACAGTTTGAAAAACCGCCCGTACACTGTGAGAATCAGGATGAAGGACAGGACGGTAATGAGCAGACTGCCCAGGAAGGACACCAGCCATAGCGGGATGCTCTGCAAAAAGCCCACATCCTCAATGGCGCTGACGATCTCGGCAGGGAGCGCCGCTGTGGTCGATACACCGCCGCCGATGCTGTTCATGGAAGCGGACACGACGCTGCCGCAGATGGAAAAGATTGCGGTCATCAGCTCCATGCCTCGGCCAACGGCCACCTTTGCCAGCACAAAGCGGACAAAGTGACGCAGCGCAAACTCCGGCCTTTGCAGTTCCCGAAAGGACGCTGCCGAGGAAAAGACGCCGATTGCGAAGAACAGGACGAGCAGGCCATAGCCGATCCCGACCAGAGCGGAGTTGATATTGAGGATCACGCCCCAGATCCGCCCGCCCTTAAAGGATTCAGGAGTCTGCGTAATTAGTTGCCATAGCTCGGCCAACTTTTCGTTCCAAGTGGCAATCGCATTTTCGAGGTTTCTTACGATCCAGTTATCACTTATGGTTTACACCTCACATTCACAAAAAGTTTCCAGAGAAAAATCGTACGATTCTATTGCTAAAATCGTACGATTGGCATATAATATGGATGAACCCAATCTTGACGAAAAGGAGGAGTCCACTATGTCCATCACCGCAACAGAGTTGAAGCAGAACCTAAGCAAGTATCTCTTGATGGCGGAGCGGGAGGATGTGTTCATCACCCGAAACGGCAAAGTCGTTGCCAAGCTCACAAATCCTTACCAGGACAGAGTTGATATGGCAAAATCTTTGTTCGGCATCATCCCCGGCGACATGACCATTGAGCAGGCACATAGGGAGCGGTTAGAGACGGTATGAATGTTCTGATTGATACCTGTATCATCATTGACGCGCTGCAAAGCAGAGAACCGTTTAACAAGGACGCCGAGGCTGTATTTCTGTCCGTGGCAAATCGGCGGTGTGTAGGGTTCCTCACCGCCAATTCCATAACGGATATTTACTACCTGATGCACAAGGCGCTGCACAGCGCCGAAGAGACGAAGAAGGTTCTCGGCGTCCTGTTCAACTTGTTTGAGATCCTGGACACCTGTGGAATCGACTGCCGGAGGGCGCTGACAAGCGACATTTCCGACTATGAGGATGCGGTAATGATCGAAGCCGCGGCCCGCGCCGAGATCGACTGCATCGTTACGCGCAATCTCAAGGATTATGCAGGCGCTCCCATGCCGGTTTATTCTCCCGCGCAGTTCGTCGAACTCCTGTACGCTGACGAAGATTGATCCATCTGCCAAAGTGGGTAATGCGTTTCACGCTGAAACGCATTACCCATTTTCTTTTATACGGCGCCGATAGCCGCGAGGATCTCCTTTGCAAAGGCAATCACAAGCCCGCCGAACAGGCACAGGAAGCCCTGGGATCGCTGGCTTGCGTCGTGGCTCTGGATCGACATACCGACCTGGACGATGCCCCAGCCGAGGATAATAATGCCGATGGCCTTGATCGCGGAGAAGATGAAGTCGGACAGGTTGTTGACCACCGTGATCGGGTCGCCGCCGGTTGCAAAGGCGGTGGTTCCGAGCATGGTGACGCAGAGCGTCAGCACGCACCAGAGGCAGAAAAAGGTTTTTGTTCGCTTGGAAGTGGGTTTCTTCATTCAGTTTCCTCCATTGTAGATAGTAGATACCGCATATCGTAGAGACAATGCGGGCTGTGGACGTACGGCGCAGCGCCCCCGTCCTCGGTGTATTGAACATTGGGATGCTTCATCAGATCGTATTTCTCGTCAATGACCGGCCTTTCCCCGCGGATGAACACAATAGCGTTTTTGTTATCCAAAAGGCGGACTTCATCGGGGGTCATAAGGTCACGGCCTGTTTGCTGGAAGCTCTGCGAGAACGATCCGTTGCGCCCCTTGCTCTGGCTGCTGGACTTGGTGTCAATGGTTTCCTTGCCGAGCTGTTCGGAAATGTACTTGTGGGTGCTCTGCTCGTTGCCGCCGAGATAGACAAAGGTATCGGCGTTGCCGATGATGCCCTCCCAGTCGTCTTTGAACAGGGCTTTGAGCTGAGATATGTTTTGCAGAATGATGGTGGCCATAATGTTGCGGGATCGCATGGTCGCCTGGAGGCGGGCGTAACCGTCCGGGAGGGCGACGTTTGCAAACTCGTCGAACATCAGGCGAACTGGCACGGGCAAGCCGCCCATGTGTACCTTGTCCGCCTGGTAGTACAGCTCTTGAAATGCCTGGGTGTAGAGCATACCGACAAGGAAATTGAGGCTTACGTCGTTGCTGTCCGGGATCACGCAAAAGACGGCCTGCTTGCGTTCTCCCAGCTTGGAAAGCTCCAAGTTATCCTCATCGGTAATGTCCTGGATCTCCTGCAGCGTGAAAGAGGCCAAACGGACGGCGGCAGACACAAGGATGCTTTTTGCCGTCTTGCCCGCCGCCTGCTTGAAAATGTGGTACTGCCGCACGGCAATGTGATCCGGCTGCTCTTCCTCCAGCGCCTCGAACAGCAGATCCAGCGCGGATTGAAAATCGTCGTCGTCCTCTTTCGCCCCGCCGTACTCGATCATGGTGAGCATCATTTCCATGGTCTGCTCATAGGGAGGAGACTCATGGAGAAGGTAAAGCATAAGGGCGGAGTCGAGGGCAATTTCGGATTTCTCCCAAAAGGGGTCATTCTGGCTGGCGTTCTTTGGCGTGGTGTTCTGGATGAAGTTATTGATCAGCCGGAACACGTCGGAGTCCTTGCGGATATAGCGGAAAGGGTTATAGCTGTCGGAATGGCTCGGATCGATGAGGTTGAACACTTTGACAACATAGCCCTGCTGTAAAAGGAATGGGGCGACAGCGCGGACAAGCTCGCCCTTCGGATCGGTGCAGATAAAGCTGGCGTTTGCCAAAAGAAGATTCGGCTTGACCACGAAACGGGTCTTACCCGCGCCGGAACCGCCCACGACGATCTGAAGAAGGTTTCTCATGTGCTGCCGTCCGTTGAGGCTCATGCACAGGTGCTTGGTAAGGATCACGTTCCTGGCCGGGTCTTTGTCGCTGTATTTCTTGTTCAGCTCCCGGACGCTGCCCCAGCGTGCCGAGCCGTGTTCCTCACCGGGTCGCCGGTTCATGCGGGAGGAATAGTACACAGAAATTGCTCCGGCGTAGATCACAAGAGCGCCCAGCATGAATTTGACGGTGTGCGGCCTCCAGCGCAGAGCAAAGGGCCTGTTCATGGCGTCGGGAAAGACGGCCATGAACTGAAAGAGATTCATACCGTCCTCATAGACGCCTGCGGCCAGCACAGCCAGATACAGCACGGCCAGGGAAAACGCCGCCCACATTGGAGCGGCGTCCCGGAAAGACTTTTGATTTATATAGGCATCCCTCCTGAATTCGTTTCACCGTGAAACGGATTAGCGCACCCGGTCGGTCTGACGGACGGGGTTGCGCTTCTTTTTCTGCTTGGCTACGGCGTCCAACTCGGCCAGCTTTTGCCGGGTGGAGGGCTTTTCATCCCTCTGCGGTTGATTCAAGCCAGTCCCGCGCTCTTCGGAGGATCTCTCTTGTGGAGCGCGGGCTTTCGCTTTTTTTGCGGCCTGTTCCTCCTGCTTCACTTCCGGCAAAGGGTAGCCCATTGCCTCCATAACGGCGTTGAGCTGAGCACTGTAATTCACGTTGGAAATGATGTGCAGGACGCCGGTTTCTTTGTTCTCATGCTTGGCGGCTGCGTACAGGACGCCGAACTGCTTGGCGATCTTCTGGAACTGCTCATAGTCTGCGGCCTTGATTGGGATGATAATGGATTCGGCGTTACTGTCTTTCATCAGCCGTTCAATGCCGACTTTGCCGACCACCTTGTAATTCTGCTTGACCATAGCGGCCAGCAGTGCCGCCACATGGACGAGCCCTTTTGCAGAAAGCTCGGTGGCGATCTTGGCGGCCTCCAGTCCTTCTTTGACCATCAGATCGGCCACTTCTCCGCTTACTTCCATAGGTCATGCCTCCTTTCCTTGGGTTTCGTTTGTGTTCTCTCTATCTGTTCCGCACTCTGCCGGTCGAGCCGGATATGCTCTTGTACTTGCGGAATTCTGTTCGCGACTTGTTGGCAGCATTTCAGCTCCCGGCGGATCGGACGCAGGGCAAGGGAGAGTTCTTTGATCTCGGCGCTCACGTCCTCGCCGCGCCGCTTACGGCGGTACAGCTCACGCCGGGACAAAACAAGAGAGTCAATATCCGCTTGCAGGGCGTCCGCAAGTATGGATAACTGACTCTCGTTGTTGATACGGTATTTTTGCAGCAGCGAAAACTGCCGCTTGTATTGGTCGAGCTTTCTGACCTCGGCCCGTACGGGGAACGGCGGAGGCCGTCGCCGTGGCCGGGGCGGTGAAAGCAGATACAGATAATGCAGATACAGGCGGCGCAGGCCGGACAGCTTTTGCCTTTTCCCATAGGTCGGAGATCTTCGCTTGACCTTATACCTGCCTTTCGGGATATTCAAGGAGACCGCGGCCTGCGGCTCCGGCGCTGTCGGCTGGGTGCGGCTCCTGTTCAGCCGTTCCCGTATGTCTGCTTCGGTGTAGCCGTTGCCCAGACTGTCCAGCCGGACAAAGCGATCCGATCCGGGCGGCTTTACCGCCGTATGCTTCACGTTAGCACCGCGTTTGAACGTATAGCCCCGCTTCTGCAAGGCGTCAAAAAAGGATTGCAGGGTGAAGGCGTCGGCAAGTGCCGCGTCAATGTCCTGCCGGATCAGCCCGCGCACGGTCTCTTTTCCGTCTCGCTCTGCGTCCCATTCCGCATAGTGTTTTCCTTTGCCCTTTGGCTCAATGACGGAAAGATCGTTTTCCCGGCTAATCTCATTGGATATTCCTCGGATATCTCCGTAGTACGCCTTGAAGTCGTCCCGAAACATCTTTCCGTCTACACAGGAAACAGAGTTGAACACGATATGCGCGTGGATATGGCCGTGGTCTATATGGGTAGCAACCACAGCCTCAAATCGCCCTTGCAGCAATCGCTCAGCAAATTCGACACTGAGCCTGTGGGCTTGCTCCGGCATCACTTCGCCAGGAGAAAAGGAATGGATGATGTGATAGCCTTGAACCGGGCGGCTTCCCTTACCCCAGCGACGCTTGGTTTCCTGCATATCCCGGTAGGCGGTATCAAGCTGACAATTGATCGCGGTCTGAAGAACTTGGCCGTTTTCCGTGCGCTGCGTCTTGGCTTCGTTCAGCGCGTATCTGATCCGATTATCCAGGCGGGCGCGAACGACGATGATCTTGTCATAGGCCATTCTTAACAAGCTCCCAGGCGCGACGGGCCAGCACGGCGGCATCCACGATCTCGGCCTCCCGGATGCTCTTTTGGGCATTAGCCCAGTACGCAATCTGATTGACGTTATTGCCGATGGCGGACAGCTCGCGCAGCAGGGCAACATACTGATCCGGCGGTCGCGGGCGGAGCTGCGTACCGGCAATCAGCTTTCGGACAAGGGTGCTTACACTCAATCCTGTCACTGAGCATTGTTCCTCCAAATGTCTGTACTCTTTTTCATCCAGCCATAGCCCGATAAAATGATTTCGTTCTCTCAATTCGTTTCACCATGAAACGAATTAACGGCTGTCGCACTTGTGCCGGATGATCTGAACAAGGCGCATGAGACAGATACCTGCAATAGCTCCGGCTGCAAAGTCTAAATTGAATTTCATAGCATTCCTCCGTTTCGTATAGTAATTGCGTTTCACGGTGAAACGCATTGTCGCGTGGGGTTTTAGGGGTATCCCCCTAACAAGGGGCGTTTGTGTTTAACAAATGCCATACTTGCAGGAACAGCGCCGCAGAGCGGCGCTGTTTGATTCACATATTCAGAGATCTTTCCTCGGCTCTCGATCTTAGCAGTTCTGCAAAATCGCAAACATCTCCAAGGTTTGTGAAGTATTCTCGAAAGTCGCTAGTAATTACACCTTTGTTAATCATTTTTTCGACTATATAGTTGTACATTTTTTCCGCGTCTTTATTATTACTCACTAGGGCAAGGAACAAAATTGTCACCATCATATAATACCTGTTGAGGTCGAACATGTAACTGTCGTGTTTTCTATCCGTCCTAATCACGGTAAGACAGCTTTGAGGCAACATTTTTCCCAGATTGTTAACGAAGTCCATAACATTTTCTTCAGAATAATCCTGAACAAATGCTTTTTTGTGCTCGTTTTGTTCTCGGATCACTTCATAATCTGCTCTCATACTTTGTTTGATTTGTCCTCGTTCTTTTAGCGCAAATCGCTCTCCATATGAAATAAAACAATCAGAAAGCGCGAAATTGTTCCTAATGATGGCGTCGTATTCTTCCTTTGAAAACAAGCAACATTTCACTTTCCCTGGCGATTGATTGTTGTAATGAATGAATCCCTCCCCTTGATGTGCTAAATCCAGCCGCATAGAATATGCATCAAAGTTATCAAAACCATAGATGATCTTAAGACGAGTTGTATTGTCTTCTTCCCTAGTTCGAGCGGAGCAAGCTTTTTTTGTGTCTTGATACAGCAAATTAACTTGGGCGGATAAGACTTTAGCGTTGCGCAGTTTTGAAATAATATTCAGATAAAACTCCTGGGCTATAAGTCGTATTTCAGTATTCATCTGTGGCGAATGTGAAATAACTTGGGCTACTACTGCAAGATAAATTGCATTTGCTCTTGATAATAACTCATGTTTAAGAATCATCTGTGCAATTCTGATGTGACCATCTAGTGCATTGGAACTCTCTATACAATCTCTGGCTGTATTGTAAGTCATTAGCAAATCAAGGATTTCCTTCGGCCGATACCCTTCTCCATCATACATGAGATATTGATGAGTATATTGGCCTGTACGCTCGGCTTCGCATATATCCGAATTGGCATTCATCATTTCGAAGTGGTCTACTGCATCAAAGAAAAACTTGATGTTTTCAACTACAGTTTTCTCATCAGATTTATCAACAATAAGCCCTAAATCTTTTTGAATCAAATAATACCGAATTACTGCATCAAATAATGGGGAGTAAAACGGATTTATATTATAGCGTTCACCCTTATATTCAACACAGTTCAATTCTTTAGACATTGAATCAAAATTCATTGCATCAAGCAATAATTCCCCTTCAATTTTCAGATTATGTGCCAAATCAAATATGTCGGTTTCCTTAAGCTTTATTACTCCACGAGATCCATACGCCAGTGCGTTCTCAATAATCATTTTGTCGTAATCAGATAAAGCCACGCAAAAACCTCCTTTTTGCAAAAAAGCACTTTTGATATAGCTTATCATATTCAACAGCCTGATGTCCATTTTGATATCACTTTATTAATAGACTCTATCGCGTTTCATGGTGAAACGCATTATCTGGGGCTTCTTCGAGTGGTGTTCTTGCCAATGCAGGACAGGCGGCTTCGATGGCGGTAATCATTTCGCCTGCGGTTGTGCTGATGCATTCCAGCGAGGCTTTCAGCTCCGGCAGCTCCTTGTCGCGGCTCCAGCCGGTGACATAGGCGAAGGAATAGTCCGAGGTGTCGATCCCGAAGTGCTGACAGACCACATAGGCGATGCTTTCGGCCTCTACCTCGCGGGTATGGTTGTCCTTGTCCGGCTTGCCGACAATCTTACCGTTTTCCACCGGCAGGGCGTGAAGCTTGGCGTGGGCTGTCTCGTGGATCAGCG
>UMKV01018042.1_pt1 | contig 11996 bp, 10 predicted proteins | sample 1966381 | NCBI WGS metagenome assembly UMKV01 (sample SAMEA4836182, study PRJEB28245) | human gut metagenome | biome: gut microbiome; material: fecal sample | place: Denmark | collected 2008
ATTAAACGAACGTTTAAAAAACACCTCATCATTTCCAATATATCATTCTACATTCCAATATCTTACCCTCATAAATGTATTATTGAAGTTTCGTAAATATACCTACTGATAAATGGGAATTTATCGCACAGAACGCAAGTGAAATAAAAGCCCACTTCCATAACCTATGGAGAGAGTGAAAGCCCATGGATTTCTATCTAAAACACAAGCATTACTTTACTTTTCGCCCTTTGTTTGTCCACTGTTGCATAGGGAATTAATAACGCCTAACGGCCATGAACAGCTCTGCTAATGGCCATGAAGCAATCGTTTAACGACCATAAGCAGGGTTGTTCATGGCCGTTAGGCGTCACTAACTCCAAGGCTTTTACAGATGAAGTACGTAGCCCGCACCTATTGCGCACAAGGCACAACCGTATTGTACAGCAACTTAAAAGACATTAGACGACTCCATTATTCATAGTCGGGCAAGCTCGAAAATGCAGGAAAACTACACCGACCGATTTATGTAACCCACGCGCGGTATTATGGTAGAGGATAATAAGTTATGGCAAAACTCAGACGTTTTCAGCAGGTGGAAGCAAATTTTGCTTCCACCTTTTCAGGTTGCTTCCACCGCAGGGTAAATGCCGATGGATAGGGAGATACAGGAGATGGGTGGAAGTGTGGAAGCAAAACAGATGCAAATTTATGTTTCAGCAACACACCTCAAGTTTTAAAAAAGATGTAGTACAAAGGCATAAAACATAATAAGTGTTACAAATACACATTTTATGCCCCGACACTCTTGCAAATGTCGAAAAAGTCCGTACCTTTGCAATGTGTTTTTCATAGTATTAGATTTAAGGTTAACAAAGGTTGGAGTACAGCGGTACTCCTTTTTTTATGCCCATACGTACCGTCCCGGTTCTCCAATAAATTTTTCACGTAAAATGCAAGGCAACTTTTTATATCCATTTAGTTTTTGGCTATCTTTGCACTGCTTTCGGCGGGCATAGGCACGCATAAAGCAACTTAACTAACAATAAATCAATAATTAAAAACAGAAAATTATGGCAATGCATACATGGTTTGAATGTAAGATCCGTTACGAGAAAACAATGGAAAATGGAATGAACAAGAAGGTGACCGAACCGTACCTGGTGGATGCCCTCAGTTTTACGGAAGCGGAAGCACGCATCATCGAAGAGATGACGCCGTTCATTTCGGGAGAGTTCACCGTATCGGACATCAAACGTGCCAACTATAGCGAATTGTTCCCCAGCGAAGAGGAAGCTGCCGACCGCTGGTTTAAATGTAAACTGGTTTTCATCACACTGGACGAGAAAAGCGGTGCGGAAAAGAAAACCTCTACCCAGGTATTGGTGCAGGCTGCCGACCTGCGTGATGCAGTGAAGAAACTGGATGAGGGCATGAAAGGCACAATGGCCGACTATCAGATAGCATCTGTAGCGGAAACCGCCATTATGGATGTATATCCGTACAGTGCAGAGCCCGACGACAAACCGGAAGTTTAATTTAAGTGATGAGTTATAAGTTATGAATTATTATTGCGAGCCATAACTTATAACTCATAACTCATAACTCAAAAAAACGATGATTGCAGAGAATTTAAAACAAGTACTGAGCGAACTGCCTGAAAAGGTACGGCTGGTGGCTGTTTCCAAATTTCACCCCAACGAGGCGATAGAAGAAGCGTATCGTGCCGGCCAGCGTGTGTTCGGAGAAAGTAAGGTGCAGGAAATGACTGCCAAATACGAAAGTCTACCCAAAGACATAGAATGGCATTTCATCGGGCATCTGCAAACAAACAAAATAAAATATATCGTTCCTTACGTAGCGCTGATTCATGGCATAGACTCCTACAAGCTGTTGGCCGAAGTGAACAAGCAGGCTGCCAAAGCCGGAAAAACCGTCAACTGCCTACTGCAGTTGCACATTGCCCGAGAAGAGACCAAGTTTGGATTCAGCTTTGACGAATGCCGGGAAATGCTGGCAGCCGGTGAATGGAGAGAGCTCAAGCATATCCGGATATGCGGATTGATGGGCATGGCCACAAATACGGACAATGACGAACAAATCAAAACTGAGTTTTGTTCTTTAAGTAGCTTCTTCAATGAAGTGAAAGCCAAGTGGTTTGCCGATGCAGAGTCATTCCGGGAACTGTCCATGGGAATGTCTCACGATTACCACGAGGCCATTGCAGCCGGGAGCACCTTGATACGTGTAGGAAGCAAGATTTTTGGAGAAAGAAACTATTAACCATAAAAAATCATTATCATGGCAACATTAGAAACTACTTTTGCAGGGCTGAAACTCAGAAACCCCATTATCGTCAGCAGCTCCGGACTGACAGACAGCGCCGCCAAGAATCAGAAACTATCTGAGGCTGGCGCAGGTGCCATTGTGCTAAAATCACTTTTTGAAGAGCAAATCATGATGGAGGCTGACTGGATGGGAGACCCGAACATGTACCCCGAAGGCAGTGACTACCTTGTAGGATATATCCGCGAACATAAGCTGGGTGAATATCTGAACCTAATTAAGGAAAGCAAAAAGGTTTGCAATATCCCCATCATAGCCAGCATCAACTGCTATCAGAATGCCGACTGGGTGGAATTTGCCGCCAAAATAGAAGAAGCCGGTGCAGACGCATTGGAAATCAATATCCTTGCACTGCAGACGGATGTACAATATGCTTACGGCAGTTTCGAGCAACGCCACATCGACATTCTGAGCCACATCAAGAAGACGGTCAAGATACCCGTCATCATGAAGCTGGGTGACAACCTGACCAATCCGATAGCTCTGATAGACCAACTGTACGCCAACGGCGCCGCCGCAGTAGTGCTGTTCAACCGCTTCTACCAGCCGGACATCAACATTGAGAAAATGATACAAGTATCCGGCAACGTATTCAGCAACGAAGCCGATTTGTCTAAAGCCCTGCGCTGGATAGGCATCGCTTCGGCAGCCGTAAACAAGCTGGACTATGCCGCTTCCGGTGGTATCCACTCGCCCGAAGGCGTTGTCAAGGCAATATTAGCAGGTGCTTCGGCAGTAGAGATATGCAGTGTGCTTTATCAGAATTCAGCTACCATCATTGAAGAATACATCCGCTTCCTCAACTTGTGGATGGACCGCAAAGGTATGGAAACCATCAGCCAGTTCAAAGGTATTCTGAACGTAAACGACCCGAAGGGAGTCAATACTTTCGAACGTACACAGTTCTTGAAATACTTCTCTTCACATGAATGAGACAAAAGGCTGACAAGAAGACAATAAAATTGAAAGGGTGATAACACTACAATGACGTTATCACCCTTTCATTTTATACTATACCGCTATCTTTTTATTTCTTCTTATCCAGCGCCTCAAAGCAGGAATTCTTGCTCACGAATTCCGGAACAATATCCTTCATGGCAGCAACAATTTTCATCTGGTCATAAGTGTAACTTACATCAATCAGCTTCTGGATACGCTCCTTCACCTCGTCATAGTCATACTCACGCACCGTGGCAATCATAATCTTCTCATGATAGGTGGGCTTTGTAAGCTCCTTCACATTCAAGAGTTCCTCGTAGAGCTTCTCGCCATGACGGAGACCGGTAAATTCAATCTTCACATCCGTACGTCCGGAAAGGCTGATCATACGCTTGGCAAGGTCCACAATCTTCACCGGCTTACCCATGTCGAAGATGTAGATTTCACCGCCGTTGCCCATACTGCCGGCCTCAAGAACAAGGCGGCAAGCTTCGGGAATGGTCATGAAGTAACGGATTATCTCAGGATGGGTCACTGTCACCGGGCCACCACGCTGAATCTGGTCGCGGAAACGGGGAATGACAGAACCGTTGGAACCCAGCACATTGCCGAAACGCGTAGTGATGAACTGAGTGGCATGGCCTCCCTCCTTCTGCAACTTCTTCGCAAGAGACTGCACATAAATCTCGCAAATACGCTTGGAACAGCCCATCACGTTTGTAGGGTTAACAGCCTTGTCCGTAGAAATCATCACAAACTTCTCGGCACCGTATTTCACGGCAAGATCGGCAACGGTGCGCGTGCCGAATACGTTCACCTGGATGGACTCGGAAACGTTGTCCTCCATCATCGGCACATGCTTGTAGGCGGCCGCATGGAAAATATACTGGGGCTTGAACTCCCTGAAGATATCCTCCATGCGCGTGGCATTGGAGATGTCGGCTATGATGGTCTCGGCATCGATGTCGCGCCAACGGTCCTGAAGTTCCAAACGGATGTCGTGCAGAGGGGTTTCGGCCTGGTCCACTAAAATAAGTTTATAGGGATTGAACGAAGCCACCTGGCGCATGATTTCACTGCCGATGGAGCCGGCGGCGCCCGTAATCATCACACGCTTGCCCTCCAGATGAGAGGCAACCTTATGGATATCTATCTCGATAGGATTGCGCTGAAGCAGGTCCTCAATCTGAATTTCCTTCAACTGTGTGCGGCTCAGCGCCTGACCGTTCCACTCGCTCAAAGGAGGCGCGGTCATCAGTTTGATGTTGTGCACCAGCAGGCGGTCAGCCATGTCGGACTTCTTCAGTTCCTCCATCTTGGCAGGAGAAATGATGATGGTCTGCACATCGCGGTCGTTCAGCACATCAATCAGCGTATCATCGTTGGGGAACACCCTGACACCCATCATCACCTTGTTGATAAGCTCAGGTTCGTCTGCAATGAATCCGCGCAGACGGTAGTGGTTGCGCAGATTGACACGCAATGCCTTGGCAATGTTGACCCCGGCTTCCTTGGCACCGTAAATAAACACATTGGCACTGTGGGTGCCGTCGAAGTTCAGCGCCTCGAAGAAAGTCTTGACAATCACACGGGAGCATGCCATCATGGCAAAGCTGATGATATAGGACATGAACAGCACGCTGACCGGAGCCAGGTTAAACTCCAAATAGCTTTCCGTCAGGACGCTCGTTATCATCAGCAGTGCATACGACACCGTCAATGACACAAAAATGCGCATGATATCCACAAAGGAGGAAAAGCGCAACACATTGGAATACGTACGGAAAACACGGAAGAAAATCAAGTTGACAACAACCGTCCATAAAATGGTCTTGTCAATGGTAGAGGATTCCAAAAAAATGCTTCTGAAATCATATCGGAGAGCATAGGCCAACAGACTGGATATGACGATGATAAATACGTCAATTAATAGAATAGTCCATATCGGAAGCACTTTCGCGGAAAGATACCGATGAAAAAAATTTCGCTTCATTTCGCTTGACAGTTTTGTTTTAGGCGAGGCAAAGATACACTATTTTAGTCAAAACGGACAAGAAATCGATAAAAAAATGTTATAATAATTATTTATCGTCTATAAAGAAACTATCCCGCCTCCCTCGTTTTAACAGTTGGAAAGCGGGATGGAAATAATTTTACCCCAGAAAATGCGGTATCCGCTACATCAGATTACTTGCCAACTCGCTCAACTGGCTACGTTCTCCTTTCACCAAATTGACATGGGCAAACAAGTTCTGGTCCCTCATACGGTCTATCATATAAACAAGCCCATTGGACTGACTGTCCAGATAGGGTTGGTCTATCTGCTGAATATCACCGGTAAACACCATTTTTGTGCCTTCACCGGCACGGGTGATGATGGTCTTAATCTCATGCGGAGTCAGGTTTTGGGCTTCATCAATAATACAGTAGGTCTCGCTCAAACTGCGCCCGCGGATAAAGGCTAATGCCTCGATGACCAATTGTTCACTTTTTTGCATATCCTCCAAGCGTTTCACTTCAGAGGAATTGGCAGCGAACTGATGCTTGATTACATTCAAATTATCGAACAAAGGCTGCATGTAAGGAGCCACTTTCTCATTGGCATCACCGGGAAGGAATCCAAGGTCTTTATTGGATAGGGCCACGATGGGACGTGCCAGGAGAATCTGCTTGTAGTCGGTAAGTTTTCCCAATGCGGCGGCCAATGCCAGCAGGGTCTTGCCGGTTCCCGCCTTGCCGGTCAGGGCAACCAACTTGATGTTCGGGTCGTTCAGCACCTCAAAAGCAAAGCTCTGCTCGGCATTGCGCGGCTCAATGCCATAATTCTTTGTCTTGTGGACCCGGCAAATCGAATGGGCAAAGGGATTATAACGCGCAAGCACACTGCTGCGGTCACTCTTCAGCACAAAACATTCGTTGGGACGAATGATGTCCTTAAAATCGAACTCGTTGATGTCCAGTCCTTCTTTGGAAGAATAAATGCGGTCTATCAGCGCAGGGTCAATACCCTCGAACACTTCATTCGACTTTTCGAATATATCCACATTGATTACCTTATCATTGATATAGTCTTCGCACAGCAGACCGATGGAACGCGCCTTCATGCGCAGATTCACGTCTTTCGTGACAAGGATGGTTTTCATTTTAGGCTTTTTGGTGGAAAGCCAGTCCACTACCGACAGAATCTGATGGTCGGGGATGCGTTCGGGAAAGGAATCACGTACCCGGGGAGAGTCCACCATGCCTGCCACCACAAACAGACGACCCAAGCCCTCTCCCAATGGCGCCCCTTTGGTGAACAGATTGTCATCGGTAATCAAATCTAGCTCACGGACAAACTCACGCGCATTGAAATTAATCTGCTCATTACCTTTCTTGAATTTGTCCAGTTCTTCAAGGACTACGATGGGAAGATAAATGTCATTCTCTTGAAAATTCTTCAAACAGTTATAATCGTGAAGAATCACATTCGTATCAATCACAAAATTTTTCTTAGCTCCCATACACGTTAGATTTAAATTGTTAATACCTTTGCATAAGCTTAAGATAAGCTACACTGCAAGCAATTTCAAGCAAGCTTGATTGCGTTCGGTCTGCATTATCTTTGTCGCTTTTAAAGATAACAAATTAATAGGGAGAAAGGATTGCTTCTCCGTTAAATATTATAAAAGATGGATTATCAGGACACTTTAACTTACTTATATAACAGTGTGCCCATGTTTCAGCAAGTGGGCGGCTCAGCATACAAGGAAGGGTTGGAAAATACTCTGACCCTGGACGAACATTTCGGACATCCCCACCGTAGTTTCCGCAGCATTCATGTGGCTGGTACCAATGGAAAGGGTTCCTGCTCGCATACGCTTGCCGCCATACTGCAAGAGGCAGGATACAGGGTCGGGCTCTATACCTCGCCCCATCTGGTGGATTTCCGGGAGCGCATCCGGATTAACGGACAGCCTATACCCGAGGAATACGTCATCCGTTTTGTAGAGCAGGAACGTGGCTTCTTCGAACCCCTCCATCCCTCTTTCTTTGAGCTGACCACCGCCATGGCCTTCCGCTACTTTGCCGATGAAAAGGTGGATGTAGCCGTAATCGAGGTGGGACTAGGCGGACGCCTGGACTGTACCAATATCATCCGTCCGGATGTATGCATCATCACCAACATCAGTTTTGACCATACCCAATTCCTGGGGGACACCTTGGCAAAAATCGCAGGAGAGAAGGCAGGAATCATTAAAAGCGGTATCCCCGTTATAATCGGCGAGACCACTCCCGAAACGAAACCGGTATTTCTGGAAAAAGCACAGACAACGGGTGCTCCCATCTACTTTGCCGAGGAGAATGACCGTGAAGACTATCCCGGAATAGAATACGAACTGAAAGGACTCTACCAGCAGAAAAATGCCCGGACCATCCTCACCGCCCTCCCGCTACTGAAAGAAGCCGGCTACCGGCTGGACGGACAAGCAGTGCGCAGTGGCTTTGCCCGTGTGGTGGAACTGACGGGCTTGATGGGACGCTGGCAAAAACTGCAGGACTCGCCCACCCTGATTTGTGACACCGGCCACAATGTGGGAGGCATCACCTACATTACAGAACAACTGAAGCAACAGACTTACCGACAGCTACACATCGTCATAGGCATGGTGAATGACAAGGATATACGGGGGGTACTGGCCTTGCTACCCCGGGAAGCGACCTACTACTTCACCAAAGCCAGCGTGAAGCGGGCATTGCCCGAAAGCGAACTGCAGGAGCTGGCCGCAGCAGCTGGCCTAAAAGGGCATTGCTATCCTGACGTACCCGCCGCCGTGCGGGCCGCACAAGAAAAAAGCCTCCCGGAAGATTTCATCTTCGTGGGAGGCAGCAGTTTCATTGTGGCCGACTTGTTAGCGAACCGCGATGCACTCAATCTCTACTAAGGCGTCTTTAGGCAGCGCCTTCACTGCCACAGCCGAACGTGCCGGGAAAGCACCGTCAAAATAAGTGGCATATACCTTGTTCATATCAGCGAACAAGGACATGTCTGCCAGGAAAACGGTTGTCTTCACAATATTTGCCATGCCCAGGCCTGCCTCTTCCAGAATATGCTTTATATTCTCCAAGGACTGGCGGGCTTGCGCTTCAGCACCTTCAGCCATCACTCCGGTAGCTGCGTCAATAGGCAACTGACCTGATACAAATACCATTCCGCCGGCTTCGATAGCCTGGCTATAAGGGCCTATGGCGCCCGGTGCCTTCTGGCTGCAAATCACTTTCTTCATGATTGTCAAAGTTTGTTTTTATTAATAATCGGGTCTATTTTCTTTTTTCTCATAAAAAAATCCGAAGTATATGCAGTATTCCGGAAATCCACGCATTTTATAAATAAAACAACGTAATTTCACTCATAACCTGTTATACCTAGACTTAACTCATTTAACACGGGGGAGTTCCCCAAAACAGAGGCTCTGCTTGCGAAAGCAGAGCCTTTATTCTATCCCATCCCTTTACTTGCAATGCTTCTCTATCAAAGCATCCACATTGGGGTCACCCAATTCCTTTGCCTTGGCAAAGCTGGCACAAGCTTCCTTGTCCTTCTTCATCTGCAGCTGGGCGATACCCATCAGACGGTAGGCCTCGGCATACTTAGGGTCTTTCTCCAGAGCAGCCTTCAGCACATTCAACGCCTCTTCGTAACGTCCCACGCGAAGATTCACCACTGCCAGTTCGGCACGGTAAGTCAAATCCTCCGGATTCAGTTCGATGGCTTTCGCCATATCGTCCAGCGCACGCTGGTACTGCTTGGCCTTCAAAGCAGCCTGCTCACGGTAATAGTAGAACATGTCGTTCACTTTACCGTTCACGGCATTGTAATAGGCGTCATAATCCAGCATGGCATTACGCGCCTGGTCTGCATTCATACGGGCTTGGGCACGCTCCAGCAAGTAAGGGGCGGTTTCCTCCGTATAGGGCTGGGTAAAGCGGGCCACACAACTGTCCATCAGAGCCAGTACCTCCTCGGCAGGCGCCTGCATCAATTCCTTGGTCTTGGCGGCACTGAAGAAGGTGGCCGGAGAGGCCAGAATGGTCTTATTCACTTTATCATAGCTGGTAAATGCCGACGGATAGTCCTGCTTGGCAAACTGGATGTCACCCTCCAACTGGACATAAACCGGAAGCTCGTCAATGGCTATCGCTTTCCGTACCTCGTCCAAAGCCTTGTCGAGCGACCAGTCCTTATAAACTTTCTCGGGCTTGCCCAATGCATAATTATAGATTATCTTGGCCCGGTTGTAATACACATCATCTTTCTTTGCGGCAACCTCCAAAGCCTTATCCATATCTGCGGCGACCTTATCCATGGAAGCATCTTCACGGGACATGAACAGATGCTGGGAAGCACGGCGCAGATAACCGTCGGCACTGGCAGGATATTGTGCAATGAAATCATTCAGAGTCTCCATATACTTCTCCGGAGACAGTTGGGAAGAAGCCATGTAGAGGAACACCAAAGCCTGCTCTTCGGTATCGGGCAATGCCTTCTTGATACCGATGCCCTTCAATGACATATCTCCATAAGACAATGCGGAGATATTCTGCGACATGGCGAAATTGGCATCAATGGCATAGCAGATGGTAGCCGTGTCTTGTCCGGAGGACTTCTGCGCAAGGCCGAAGACCTGCCCGTCCACAGTCATCAGCGGACAACTCACCATCTTGTCCTTCAGACGCATATCGAGCGTATAATAGGAATAGTTGCCGGAAATCTTATCAGCTTCCTTTACTTTCCCGGCAGTGAAGGAACGGTCCTTCTGGGTGGAATAAGGCAGCAGATATACATCCGCGCCGGCAGCCGGAGCCACAGCAGCCAAAGTGAGTGCCGTGACTTTCTTTCCGGGGATACCGACACGAAACTTGACAACATCGTACATGTCATCGGCCCCCATAATGGCCTCCACCGGCATCTGTGTCCCGTCCGAGCTCATCACAACGGCGCGCTGGGCACCTTTGAACAAGGTGTAGTCAGAAAGCGCAACGCCATCTTCAGTGACAAAAAAGCCGTTTCCAGTATTCAGTATCTTATCGTTCTGGTCGTAGGTCACCACCGAAAAAACGGCACGTTTGGCTTTGTCTACCCACTTCGGGGCTTGTGCCACACTCCACTGAGCCAATAAACAGAGAGTGAGCATCAACAGCAATTTCTTTTTCATATCTTAGTTGGTTCTTTGTTTTACCGCTTCATAAATCAAAATGCCGGCTGCAACGGAAACATTGAGGGACTCGATGGTTCCCAACATGGGAATCTTCACCCACTCGTCACACAACGCCAGGTTGTCATAGGACACCCCCTTGTCTTCGGCACCCATAATGATGCACATCGGACCGGTATAGTCGGCTTTGGTATAGTCGTAATCGCCTTTCTCCGTGGCTGCCACGATATGGAAACCACTATTCTTGAGGAATTGCAGGGTCTCTTTCAGGCTGTGTTCGCGGCAAACGGGCAAAGTGTGCAAGGCTCCTGCCGAGGTTTTCATGGCATCTGCGTTGACAGATACACTGTTCCGTGCAGGGATAATCACGGCATCTACCGCCGCACACTCGCAAGTACGGGCAATGGCACCGAAATTGCGGACATCCGTGATGCCGTCGAGCATCACAAACAGAGGATTCTTGCCCTGCTCGAAAAGGAAAGGTACCAAGTCCTCCGTCTTCTGGTAAGTGACTGAAGAGATGAAGGCAATTACTCCCTGGTGATTCTTCCGCGTCACGCGGTTGATGCGTTCCACCGGAACGCGCTGTACCGGTATCAAAGTCCCTTTCAAGACAGCGAACAGCTCTTTTGACAAATCACTCTGAATGTCCTTCTTTACCAATATCTTGTCTATCTCTTTTCCTGCCTGAATGGCTTCTATCACGGCACGAACGCCGAAAATCATTTCACTGTTATCAACCATATATGGGTATTTACTATTTGACGATTTACTATTTACTATTTGATACTTCCAGCAATGCTCTGGCATTGTTCAGTGCGGCTTCGGTCAGCTTAGCACCACTCAGCATATGGGCTATTTCTTCCACACGTTCATCGTCGGTCAGACGACGGATGTGACTGTTTGTTTCCGTCTCGTTGTCCTGCTTGTACACCTTATAATGGGCGCATCCGCGGGCAGCAATCTGGGGCAGATGGGTGATACTGATTACCTGGCGGTCCTGCTCGCCCATCTCCTGCATGATATCCGCCATGCGGTCGGCTATCTCGCCGGAGACTCCGGTATCTATTTCGTCGAATACAATGGTAGGAAGCTTGACGGCACCGGCTATCATTGCTTTGATGGAGAGCATGACGCGGGCTATTTCACCACCCGAAGCAACGGAGGAGACGCTTTGCAATGCCCCGTTCTTATTCGCGGAAAACAAGAAGTTCACAGTATCCGCCCCGTGTATGCCCGGCTCTTTGCGGGCACCTATCTCTACCTGGAAACGGACATTGGGCATGCCCAACGGAACCAGCCGCGCAGCCATCTGCTTCTCCACTTCACGGGCAGCGGCAGTACGCGCCTTGGTGAGGACGGCAGCCTGCTTTTTCACCTTATTATATAAAGCGTCGCAACGCGCTTTCAGTTCCTCGATGTGCTCGTCGGACGAAGTGATAGCGGAGAGTTTGGCGGCGTATTCATCCGTCAACGCCAGAAGTTCACCGACAGTGGAAACGCGGTGCTTCTGTTGGAGCGTATAAATCAAGTTCA
>UMKV01064157.1_pt1 | contig 11927 bp, 14 predicted proteins | sample 1966381 | NCBI WGS metagenome assembly UMKV01 (sample SAMEA4836182, study PRJEB28245) | human gut metagenome | biome: gut microbiome; material: fecal sample | place: Denmark | collected 2008
TAATCAAACGCAAATAAATAGTAAAAAAAGAGTAAAGATTATAGATGAAGACGATAACCGATTCCCCAGACTGTTTCAATATATTCCTCAGATGTAACTGTTTTTATCTTTTTACGAATATTGCTTATATGTACATCCAGAGTTTTTGTTTCACCCATATATGGTTCGTCCCACGCATATTCAAAAATGTCCTCTTTACTGAAAACCTGCTTCGGATTTCTAAGCAGTAATTCTAAAATCGCAAACTCCTGTCTTGTTATCTTAGGAAGTATTTTTCCACCAATGCTGACCTGAAAAGTAGCTTTGTTCAATACCATCTCTCTGAACGAAAGGTTAGATTCTTTTATTTCCTTTTCTTCTGTATGACGAAGCTGTACCTGAATTCTTGCCAGTACCTCTCTGATTTCAAAAGGTTTCGTTATATAATCATCAGCCCCACTAGTTAAAACCTTTACCTTTTCATCCAAGCTATCTTTCGCAGTCAAAACAATAACCGGAAGATTTCCCTTTTTCCGTATTTCCTCCAGAACTGCTTCTCCTGTAATTCCCGGCAACATCAAATCCAGCAACACCAGTGCATAGCTATGCTCCTGCATATTCAAAAGCAGCTTTGCCTCAGTTCCGGAAAACGCCTGCTCACAGGAATAGCCTGCTTTGGATAATGCTTCCTGAAGCAGATTATTGATATTTGTATCATCTTCTACAATCAGTATTTTCTGCATGATAGTTCTCTCCTCTATTTTACACTGTGAAAACATTATTTTCTTGCATTATACGCTTTTCCCTTTTTTCCCGCAATTACTCCCCACAGATCCCCGGAATTCTCCAGTACATAACATACTTTTTGTTCCAGCTGAACTTATAATTTTCAGTATTCCTGTGCTTCCAAGATGCATATATCACTTTTTCCTTACCATTATGCCTTTATTTCTCCATCAGTGCTTTCGCAACCCTTATCCCGCCCACAAATAGAGCCAAACTAGAGCCATTTGATAAAACAAATGCCGGAAGCCCGCATAAATACAGGCTTTCGGCATTTCTGTCCGTTATTCAAACTCCTCTTTGTAAAGTTGTTATGTGGTGTTTTTCGTTGATTTTTAAGGCAGGAATCAAGGAGTTTTATATGGTTTCTGCATATTGCGTAGATTTTCTAGGGATTGTATTGTCATTTTGTTGTCAGTATTTCACTCCCGCTCCTACTTCACAAAAGGACATTATCATAGCCTACCTATTTTTCATTTCATTTGTTATCCTATAGATTAGTATCATATTATATAATGAATCCCATAATAATGTTGACTTTCCAAGTTTATCAGGACTATTCCCAAATTGTGCCGAACTTTCCAAAACCGATGTGACAATCTGCTCCTTTTTCTCATCCCATACATTAAACGGAGAAATAGTCCAATCATACTGCCCATCCCTTTCGCACACTAACGCTCTGAATGCTCCAACAACTGGATACATAATTCCTTTTGGTACGGTATAATCCATCTCAACATTCGAAAACATAGAAATTTTTTTCACATTATCTTTACCATAATTTGAATACGGCTTGCTTCCATACCTTCTATTAAGTTCCTTAGATACTTTAGCAAAATTAACCTCTATATCATCCCAAAGTTTAAAAATATCTGGAATAATTTTCGTCAATTTCTCAATTACTGCATTTCTATACTCCGGGTCTTCTTCTTTAACTCCTGGAGGAGACATTTTTAAAAATTTATTCAAACTTGCTGCCTTACCTGTATATGACTGAATAGGATGAGTAGGCGTCATCGGATCATACAATATAGGGTTAAACATATTAATTATAGATATAATTTCTCTAACATCTATAATATTATTAACATCCTTATTTCCCCAGAATTCGTTTTGTCTAAACGAAATTCTATCAAAATATTTTTCACCCTGAATCCTTTGATTTTCAATAATTCTTTTGATGGGGTCAAAAGTACCTCTTAATTCCTCTATAGATTTATCATCAACTGCCACAGAATTATTTCTTGCTTCGGCTAGTTCTTCTATACTGTCAAAACTAGTAATTACCTCTACTTGCACATATTTTTCATATATTGGATTTATCTCTTCCTGATATTTTAATATTTGACGATATGTATGTCCACCATCTACAATACCATGCATATTGGGATTAAGAAACTTAATTGTAGCCATCTTTTCTTTGTTATCAAAAGTTACCTCTTCTGCCGAGAGTAAAATTCCTCTATTTAACACATGAAAATTCTTTTTACTACTACGTAATGATTTTGCAATATCTCTAGCAACATCTGTAGTAAGTTTCTGTTCTCTTGGGTTAACCGACAACCACTCCAACCATTCAGAAGGAATATCTGCAACATTAACAAAGAACTGATACTTTGCAGCCATAGCTTTTGAATCATATGGATTGTCAAACTTTTTAAAAGATTTTACTGGAATTGTAATTGTGAGTTCTTTCATAACTCATACCTCCTTAAAATAAAAAATTCGCTCCTGCTGAAAGGTAGCGAAATAGAAGGCACATATGTATCATTTCAATGTGTCACTATCTATATCTTAATTCAGCAGATAATAGAATGTTACAAAGCGTAAAAGCTACACTTTAAACAGACACTTTCAATATATCTCTTTTATCAGGTTCTGTCAAGATATGCAAATAAATTTTATGTTAATTCGGCACAAGCGCTGGTAAAATAAATAAATCATACAACATATCTAATTTATACAATTCCATTAAAAACGAAAGCGGATGCTCTGCATCAAATTCTTCCACTGCACTATAAAACCGAACATTTCTCCCCCTAACTGTAATCTCGTATGTTGGAAGACTCTGTTGCAATTCACTCTTCATTAACTCTACATCAATATCCTTATTTATCTTTTTTGCGAACATGACAGCTACTTCATAAGGTGTTTTATTGGTCAAGTATCCCTGCGTTTCCGGAATACCACACAACTTTGTATCATCTAAAAAAACAGGCAACAAATACTCCGTTTCACTATTAAACATTCTTTCATTAATAAATTTAAACTCATGCTTAGTCCAACATTTCTTAACATAGTGCTGCGATATAAAAACAATTGCATATCTCGCTTTATTAGAATATATATCTGCGAGAAAAGTATATAAATCTTTTCCCCATAATACATCTTGCTCATACGAGTCATAAAAGACCTTAATTCCAAGTGCTGTCAATATATCCGCACATTCTTCCACATATTCCCTATCTTCACCAGCAAAAGAAAGTACTACATCATAATAATATTTCATATGTCCATCCCTTCTATCACAAAAATAATTCTAACATTATCCCATTCTCCATATCATCAATACTATAAATCGTATCCAAGACCTCAAATGTTTCCCTCAAATTACCTCTCGCACTTTTCCAACCTATTCCATCCGTAAACCAGACGAATGTAAATCCATCTATGGTATCTGCCTCCTGCGAAAGCATTTTATAACTCCTTGCAGTTTCATTGAGTTTTGAACCACCACCACCATAGAAGTTTGTCTCAATAACATAAATCATCTTATCCGTTTTGATTACAAAATCGAATCTCTTAGCAGCTTTACCCTGATTAGAAAGTGCTGATAAGTCAATGTCCCATTTTTCTTCAATATCCCTTAAGTACATTTCTTTGAAATAGTTTACATCCTTCTTAAAACCTGCTGCCACTATGTATTTCTCAACCAAGTCTTCCATCTGATGACCGCCCCGGTTCTTACGCCCATTAGAATCCAATCCTGTTTCAATACCCAAAGCATAATCTACGAGGTTATTCACCAAATGATTTGCAATCATATCAAACAGCCCTGTCTTACGCATGAAGATCTTATACTGCTCCACACTGTAATTCATCTTCTTGAAGTTATACAAAAATGCACCATCTTCATCCTGTGCATATATTTCATATCCTCGTACTGCAAGAAGTAACGGAATGCACTGTAATGTTTCCGGATATTTTGTCATTATCTTTTCAAAATCCTCTTCAATATTTTTCGAACCAATGAGTGTATTCAGAATATTCAATTCTACCTTGATTTCCTCAACATTTTTAACAACCTTCTCAAAATCTATATAATAATCGTAGCTAGAAATACTGGCACGAAATTTACTAAGCCATTCATCAAAATCTCTCATCTATCAGTGCTCCTTTATAATAATGTCTATTTTATCCTCTGAGAATTTCCATATCGCCTTACACGGATTGTACGAACCATCTTCAGCAATTAATCCGGATTCCTTATACAAATCTGTTACGCCTGCAAGGTATCCTCTATTCTTAGCTATTGTTAATTCTTTAGGTGCCATTCCATTAAATATCACTTTAACTTTATGTGCATCATATGGTAACAAATTAGAAACCGCTTTCGGTAATCTTAGTATTCTTGCTCGAATGTCATTAGCAGAAATCTGCTTATCTACGACCAGCTTAACACCCTCATTCTCTTCTACTACTGTTCCATCTTCTTTTACTAAATCATCACATTCATCCTTCAATGCATCCATGGCATTTTTACTGAATACTGGTGTAAATACAAAACCAATCTCGTTATCAATACAGCTTTCAACAAGAGATTTTCCATCTATAAGAATTATCGGACGTGATGGGTCTGCATCCACAAATTCTTCTGTCTTCTTCGAATAACTTGCAGTCGTAATAAATATACCTTTACTTCCCGAAGGCATCACACCTCTAAGTGCTCTCACTTTTTCTATTGGAATTGTCGTTCCCGGTTTATTTCTCTTTGCTTGAACAAAATAATCAACAGCATCTGCCCCAGCAAATCCACCAACGCCATATCTTACAGCCTCCAAGTCAATTCCTCCATCCGAGGAACGCTGTGTAACAACAACTTCATCAAGACCAATCTTTTCAAGATACACTTTCAAAAATTCTTCAAATGCATATCCACTTTCAAAATAGCTATAAAACTGTTCTAAAAATTCATTTATCTTTTCATCAGATATCTCAATGTTCTTTCGCATCTATTTTTACCTTCTCCAATCTCCTTTTGGATATCTCCAAGTATTCTTCGCTTACATCTATTCCAACAAACTTCCGCCCAAATCGCACTGCCTCTACTCCGGTAGTTCCGGAGCCGCAGAAAGGATCTAAAATAACTTGTCCTTTTTCCGTAGATGCCAACACTATTTTCTCAAGCAGATATTCTGGCTTCTGTGTCGGATGCTTACCTTCTGTCTTTTCTGATGGTTTCGTCAAAGCTCCAGTCCACACATCCTTCATCTGCTTTCCACCATTCATTTTTTTCATCTTCTGATAATCAAAAAAATGCCGAGACTTCTTATCATTCTTCTTTGCCCATAAAATGGTTTCCGTAGAATGTGTGAAGCATCGACATGCTAAGTTTGGTGGTGGATTTGTTTTCTGCCATGTTATGTTGTTTATTATCTTGAAGCCTTCTTGCTCCAATGCCATACCAATCGAATAAATATTGTGTAATGTTCCTGATATCCATATTGTGCCATTCGGCTTGAGTACTTTCTTACATAACCTAATCCACTTTCTGTTAAACTTATGTTTCTCTTCGACGCTGGTTCCACTTTCTGAAAGCTTATCCCATGAGCCTTTATTTACCGAAACCATCTTACCACCCTGACAGGTAATCCCGTCATTACTTAAAAAATATGGGGGGTCTGCAAATATCATATCCACAGATTCCGGTTTCATTTTTGTTAGAATCTTAAACGAATCACCCACAATTAACTGTGATTCTTCCGTCTCGAAATATAATGGCACTTTCTTTGTGAATAAGTTTTCCATTTTCCCGACTCCTTTAATATATCTACTATTTCAATAAAACTTTTTCATACGAATAAGTCTATATTAATTTTGTTTATTACTTTTTCTCACCCCAATTTATTGAACACAAAAAATCTAACAATTTTCCATACTCTGCATTTGAAAAGTCCTCTTTGAAATTAATTTCAATGCTATATTGGGAGCTATTATCATATAATCTCCATATCCAACCATTAGTATAAATCACTTTATCATAAACATCCAAGTAACCTTTATTTTGTGGAGTGGAACATAGCCTATCCGGATTCTTTACATCAACATCTTTGTATTTCACTTCAACGCATCCAAGAATATCATCTGAATCTTGAAAACCGTCGAAGGAATATCCTTTTCTTGTAATAACAAAATCTGGTACTGCAATAGCATCACTAGGTGCTGTTGCCTTATTTATTGTTCTCTTCAACGTTGAAGTATCTACAATAGAATATTTTCATCATCTAATGTAAGTTCAAATATCTGATACACAATATGGCTGTAGGCATTTTCTAAACGGCTTTTTTCTATTACTTCATTTAATTTTCTAACATACAAATTAAAATTCATTACTATCCTCAATAATTACATATAATCACTTCTTCACCAACCCTGTTGGATGCATCCGAATTAATCATACGCTTAACACTTACAACATCTATTTTGTAACCTTTGTTCCCATATAGCTCATTTATCAACTCTGTATTATGGTTTGTGAGCATGCAATAGCAACCTCTGGCTGTTAATTCATCATAAAGTTTTGCTAGACGTCTGTGGCTTTCTATATCAAATCCCTCTTTTGTGTATGACTCAAAAGACGTTGGATTCAATGGTACATATGGACTGTCGATAAATACAAAATCACCCTTTTTTGCATCCTTACATGCCACTTCAAAATCTCCATCTATAATAGTTACGCCTTGCAAATACTTTGAAGTAGCCATAATAGCCTCCTCATCAACAGAAGTCCGACGGCTATTGTTATACGGAACATTAAATAATCCTTTGCCGTTTACACGATATAAGCCATTAAAACAATGCTTATTGATAAAGACAAACAACGCAGCCAATTCCACATCATATTCTGCTTTCATCAGCTTATCATTGTAATGCTCACGCAGAGAATAATAGTATTCCTTACCATCTTCCCACATTTCTTCATCAAGCTTATTTACAGCCTTCATAAATACTTTCGGTGCATTACATATCTGCTTGTATGCATTTATCAATGCTTTGTTTATGTCATTTATCAGAGCATTTGCAGGTAGCAATTCAAATGTAACTGCACCGCCACCCACAAATGGCTCATAATAATCCTTATACTGTTTAGGCATTCTTTCCTTTATCTGTGGAATCAACTGACGCTTACCACCAGCCCATTTCACAAATGGAGCAACACTTGAATTACTCATTTTGATTCCTCTTCTCTATGTCCATAACGGGCAATCTTTTACATATCCATTATACTTGCAAACATACAAAATAACAACCAAAACTTTCACTCTTTGTGAATCATCTTACTTCTGAAAAACAAATATGTACTCGTGTGCCAGAAGTAAAAAATTATTATTTTGTGTCTCCCAATAATCAGTAGAACGACAATTGTGCTGTTCTTTAATAATAATCTCTTTATTCACAAATCCTGCCTGTAAAAAGCATTCCATCATACGAAATCCTAAAGGAATTACTTTTCCATATTTTCTTACATCCCCAATCATAACTGCACATATTTTACCTTTTTTCAGAACTCGAAATGATTCATCTGCTACCTTTTTCATTTCAGATAAAAATTCATCTACAGCAAGCAATGAGATATCCCCTTCTATCCCTTTACTGTATTTAATGATATTTGCATATGGTGGATGCGTACAAATAAAGTCAATTCGACTATCTTTAATAAAATGCAAATCTGTAGCATTACCATTTCGTGTAAATATTTTTGATTTGGATTCACATTGGAATTGTAAATTTGTTTCAGATATTGAAACGGATTGCGGATTGATATCAACGCCTACCGCATGACGATTGAGTAGCTTTGCCTCTACCAAGGTTGTTCCACCACCCATAAATTGATCTAAGAGCCAGTCTCCCGGCTTTGAATAGCGAAGTATCAGATTTCTTGATACATACGGAGACCAATTACCTCGATACTTTCCTGAATGCGTTGCCCAACTTCCTCTGTCTGGAAAGGACCAGACTGTTGTTGGTTCAAGCCTAAAATTATTTGGTTGTAAACTTATAAGACATACCTCCTTCTTTTATTTTGATTTATCTATTGTAACTCAATTTTTCTGGAAAATCCATAGCAATTTTCTTTCACTATAAGTGAATTTGTTTAAGCTGTATTTCATGCGATAATATTCACAAATAGTGAAAGAGGTACTGGTATGCATTTCGAAAACGATACAGACCTATATCGCGTTATAGGTGCAAATATAAAACATTACAGAGAACAAGCCAAATTAACACAAGTACAACTTGCAGAGCGGGCAAAAATCAGCATCAGCTATCTATCAAAAATCGAGGCCGCCGGCTGTGATAAGAGTCTTTCTATATCTGTATTGAACCAGATTGCAAATGTACTTAGTGTTGAAATTAATGAATTTTTTAAGGAGGTATCCGAATCATGAAACTTATCGAAGCACAGACAAGAATAGAAAAACTTGCCTATATTCCCTTCAAAGAGTATCTGTCCCCTGACCAAGTTCAAGATGCCATGATGAAAATCAATAAAGGGAAGACCGGACAACTTTTGGAATTGACCATCGGATTAAATCTTTCCAATACTACTCTTGATTTTGAAGACGGAGAATTAAAAACCAACAAGTGTGACCGAACCGGCAAGCCATTAGAAACAATGTTTATCACACAAACCGCCTCTATTATCGACGAGTTATTATCCAAACGCAGATTTCAAGACACTAAGTTATATAAAAAATTCCAGCGTTTATTATATGTTCCTATCAGTAAGGATGGAAATCCTGCAGACTGGATGTACTTAGCTCCAATTCAGGTTGACCTATCTCTACCGAAATATCATGTTCTTGCTCAGCAACTTGAAGCAGACTATTACTACATCTGTGACCAGTTAAATCAACAATTATCTGAATCTGTCAGATCGACTTTACATACTGCAAGTGGCAAATTCATTCAAATTCGTACAAAAGATTCAAAACCATATCATCCTATATATTCCAGTATTTATGGTCGTGAAATATCTGATAAAAACAGAGCATTTTATTTCAAAAAAGAATTTATGAAATATATTACATCTCTTAAAGATTAATAGGGCGGAGCCTTAGCTCCACCCTACCTTCCTCTCCCAACATCCTTAACTTTCTCCCCAATCCATTCCAAAAACCTCTCCAGCAGATTCATCCCGCCAATCACAAACTGCTTCATAAACTCATACGCCTTTTCCAGCTTATCCTTCAGGCTTCGGTTCTCCTCCCGGAGCATCTGATTCTGATATCTCAATTCTATCACCTGCTCCTTCAGATAATCATCGCCATCTACGGTTTTCAGAAGTTCCTTCTTAAGCCTTTCTGCCTTCTCCTGTTTAATCTGTGCCTGTTCCGTCTGCCATTTTGCGGTATCCGATATCATCATCCACTTGTCAGCCTCTTTTTGAGCTGCCTCGATTTCCTTTTGTTTATCTGTGAGCTTATCTACATTTTCAGAATACTCTAACCGCAATTCAGAATTCTTCAGACGTAAATCCGTTTCCTCTGACTGCAATTTCTGAGTTTCAGCCTTGGTATCATCCAACATCTTTTGAGCTTCGAATTGTTCTTTTCGAATACTGACACGCTTATTCTCAATTTCCTTTTCCAGAGATTCAATCCTTTCCTCTTTTAATTCAAGAACAACCTGTGCACCCTCCAGTTTCTCCTCAAGAGCAGCCACTTCCTTCACCCGCTCCTGCTTCTTATAATCCAATACGGATAAATGCGGATTGTGCATGTTTTTCTTCTTCCAGTCAATTCCGTATCGACGCATGATAAGAGCAATATCATCTTTCTCCGCCTCTGCCCATTGCTTCCATTCAGTGTTCCCTTTACCTTCACTTGCAAATCCTCTGGTAGCAAGTGCCGCCTTAAGACTCGTCTTAGTTTCCAGTCCTCTTTTACAACCGGATACCCATGGAACAAAATTCAGATGTAAATGCGGTGTTTCCTCATCCAGATGAATATAAGCACCTATCACATATAACTGCGGATTACGAAGCTGGAACATTTTTACATAATCCTTCATCACCCATGTTGCAACCTCAGCTGCCGAACTACCCACTCCGGTGTCATCCTTATTGCCAATCTGAACAATTACCTCATAAAATAATTTTTCCTGCTTACTCCGGGATATCTTTTCATAATAGCTTTTAATCTGCCTGTCCTTGCGTTTCTGCTTTGCATTGTATTCGTTGTACTCCACTCATAGATTGTCCTCCCCATTCTCCAGCTCTAGCCTGTCTGCCAGTTCTGCCTGCTTATTCGGATATAAATGTGAATAAGTATTTAATGTTGTTTCTATCTTTTCATGTCCCAGCCGCTCTGCTATTGCCAAGGGCTGAAATCCAAGTTCCACCAGAAGCGATGCGTGAGTTTCACGTTCTAAAGTATAATTCTAGGACACACAACAATTTATTAATACAGCCGGCTTATCTGTAAAAACAATGAAAGGACAAAAATACTATGAAACTTATATATGCTACATATAACCAATACTGCAATAGTATTGATATAACCACCTTTGATAATATGATTTTGCACATTGACTGTAATAAGGCAGAGGATGGTTTAAAGACCACACCAAATTCACAATGTGCATTGAATGCTCTTGCGATTGACAATCCTATGGAATATGCTCGGTTGGCTTTAATCAACGAAATGCAGGCATGGGTGGATGCTGAAGATAGGTCTGGAAGTGTGGTAATTTTATGGGTGGATTGCTATGTAATGGCAGTCCACCCTTTTAAGAATCTTTAGAAAATATAAGTGGAATATAAGAATTGTGCGTGGTACAATAAGAAGTGAAATTTGAAGTTTACAGCGACTAATGACGATAGATGAACATGACGGAGAAGATGATAAAATGATAAAAACAACTGTAACAGACAATGGATTTGAAGGCATACTTCTTGAGGGGAACGGAAGTAAGGATAAGGTTATGATTGTGATGTCGGGCTCAAATGGTGGAATAAAGCTGACAAAACAAGCGGCAGAATTTTATCATAAAAACGGAATACCGGCATTGGCACTGGCGTTGTTTGCAACAAAGGGAACTCAACCTTATTTGGATAAAGTACCGGTTGAATATGTGGAAAGTGCAATTCAGTGGCTTCAAAAACAGGGATATAAACAAATCGGTATCGATGGAATGTCTAAGGGGAGTGAAATGGCACTTGTTGCAGCATCCATGTTCTCGGATATTTCATGTGTTATCGTCAGAGTTCCATCCTATTTTGTGAGTGAAGGATTAATCGGAAGCGGAAAGAAAAAAGCTCCTTCCGGCACATCCTGCTGGAGTTATAAGGGACAGGAACTTGTATATGCACCATATAAGACCAGACAATTTAATATATTAAAAATGTTTATAAAAGAAAAGGAAATGCATATCATTACATTTAACCGGGATAAAGATATTACTTCGAAAAGTATAATTCCGGTTGAAAAGATTAAAGTTCCAATACTAATCTTATCTTCTAAAAATGATTCAGTATGGCCATCGTATGAAAGTGGTATATATATTGAAAAGAAGCTTGAAGAAAGTGGATTTCCATATCAATACAAACATGTCGTATATGAAAATATGAGCCATGCATTAATAACGAAACTGCCATTCATATACAAGATGGCATTTAGGGCTGAACGCACAAATGCGAAGGCTTGTGCTCTTGATAGAGAAAATATGAAGAAGGAATTGTTGGATTGGGTGAATCGTGTTTGGAAATAATGGCTGAAAGCACGCGATTATTTGAATTTGTAGGTGCGTTTATGTGCTATATTCATATACATAAATCGGGGAGTATAGGTGATGTATAAAATTATTATGATAATTCTGGATTGTCATGTTGATGTCTTCTAATGAGACCGTTTCAAGTTTTGTGTAAACTACAAAAGCTGATA
>UMKV01035991.1_pt1 | contig 11876 bp, 10 predicted proteins | sample 1966381 | NCBI WGS metagenome assembly UMKV01 (sample SAMEA4836182, study PRJEB28245) | human gut metagenome | biome: gut microbiome; material: fecal sample | place: Denmark | collected 2008
TTTGGGAAATTCTTCAATGGAAACCTTTGAACAGTCAATTTGTGCAAGAAGTCTCAGCTGTCTGCCTTTACTGTCGGCAGGAAATTTTTCATTGTGGGGAATGTATCCCAAACCTCCGACTTTACTTTCAAATATTGACGGTTTATCGTCATTAAGCTCCATTTTAACGCATGGTACTTTTGTTTCTGCTTTTAACTGACGGTATGTTTCCAGTGCATATTTTTCTTCATCATTTTTTGAATCGCTTGATTTTTTTTTCATCCTGACCTGTATTGTATTCGTCAATTTCTTCAGTTAGATTGTCTTTTTTATTTTTGAAAATATCAAATAGTCCCATTTTATTTCTCCTTGTAAAAATACAATAAAATTTCTCTTAAAAGCTTGCATGCAAGGGCAGTAGATGCACCGCTCTGGTCGAGCATAGGGGAGAGTTCATTAACATCAATACCTACAACGTTTAGTGCGGAAACAGACTTTATTGCAGACATAAGTTCTGTAAAGCTTACTCCTCCCGCTTCAGGCGTACCAGTACCTGGAAAACATGACGGATCTAGAACATCAAGGTCGAGCGTAAAATATACGGGTTTATTTAAAATTTTTTGTACAATTTTTTCAAGTCCTGTAAAATCGAATTTATTTGTGGTAACATGGTTTTTACCCCATAGAAATTCTTCACGGTCTCCGCTTCTTATACCAAATTGAAAAATTTTACCGTCTCCAACAAGCTCATGGCATCTTCTCATAACACATGCGTGAGAAAACTTTTGTCCAAGATAATCATCTCTCAGATCTGCATGTGCGTCAAAGTGAATTATATGCAGATCAGGATATTTCTTTACTGCCGCACGCACTGCTCCAAGTGTTACAAGATGTTCTCCGCCTATCATACACGGAAGTTTACCGTTGCCGAGTATTTTTGAAGAAAAGTTTTCAATATCATTCAGTGCTGATTCCGGACTTCCGAAACAAAGCTCAAGATCACCGCCGTCAAAGACTTTAATATCAGTAAGGTCTTTATCCTGATATGGACTGTAAGTTTCGATTCCGAAGCTTTCGTTTCTCATAGCAGAGCTTGCAAAACGAGTTCCAGGACGGTATGATGTAGTACTGTCAAAGGGCGCGCCGAAAATAACGATTTTACTCTCGTCATATTCGTTGTCACAGCCTATAAAAGTATGAATATTTTTTTCCATTTTATTTATGTTCTCCTGATTCTCTTAATTGGTCTCTTACATTATTTGGAATAGCAAAGCAGCCTGTATGTAGTATAGTGTTGTAATATTTTGTTTTAATTCCCAGACTGTTCCACCAATCCGCTTTTAAATCAGTTCTTGGATCGTATTTTTTTGAAGCGAATCCAAAAAGCCAGTGTCCTGATGGATATGTAGGGATATGAGCCTGATAAACCAAAGCTATAGGAAAAGTTGATTTGATTCTGCTGTGCGCTCTTTTCATTGAATTGGCATAGGAAGTGTAGAAAGTACTTTCATGCTGATTGACAAGTATTCCGTCATCTTTAAGAGCCTTGAAACAGTTGCCGTAAAATTCCTTTGTGAACAGTCCCTCGCCCACGCCGAAAGGATCGGTTGAATCAACAATAATAAGGTCATATTCATTTTCCTTGTTGCGTACAAATCTCAGTCCGTCCTGATAAAAAATGTGTACTCTTGGATCTGTAAGACGGCAGGCGGTTTGCGGCAAATACTCACGGCAAATTTCTACAACCATTTCATCAATTTCAACCATATCAATATTTTTTATATGATTGTATCGTGTTAACTCTCTTACTGTGCCGCCGTCTCCTGCGCCAATAACAAGTACGTTAGTTATATCAGGATTTACAGCCATTGGAATATGAGTAATCATTTCATGATATATATACTCGTCTTTTTCAGTTACCATTAAGTATCCGTCAAGAGTCAGTATACGTCCGAATTCCTTTGATTCAAAAATATCAATACGCTGATACTCACTTTCAGCACTCCTTAAATGTTTATCGACCTTTATGGAAAATTTTACGTTGTCGGTATGATTTTCCGTATACCAAAGTTCCATTATTTATCCTCCACCACATTTATGTTTTCAATTTTCATATCCTGTGTACCGGTCATAAAACAGCCTTTTTCCTTGGCATAATTTATGTAATTTATAATTTCATCTGTTATTTTTTCACCTGGCGCTAGAATCGGGATTCCCGGAGGATAACACATTACAAATTCTCCGCACACCATACCGCTGCTTTGATTTATCGGTACGGATCTTTTATTGCTGTAAAAGGCTTTTTGCGGAGCGGTAATAACTTCCGGATTGATATATTCGTGATCGAACATTCCTGTTTTATCTTTGGAATATAGACGCTTTATTTCAGACAGTGATGATATAAGACGTTCAATTTCCAGCGCTCTGTCTCCGGCAGAAATAATGGCGAGAATATTGCCGATATCACCGAATTCAATTTGTATACCGTAATCGTCACGCAGTATATCGTATACCTCAATACCTGCAAGACCTATATCACGGGTGTGTACAGAAAGCTTTGTTTTATCAAAATCGTAAAAAGCGTTATTATCGCAAAGTTCGTTTCCGAAAGCATAATAACCGCCTAGCTTATTTATTTCATTTCTGGCATATTCGGCAAACTGTACTGTTTTGTAGAAAATTGATTTTCCGTTTAAGGCAAGATTTTTTCTTGCAATATCCAATGAGGAAATAAGAAGATAAGAACCGCTTGTAGTTTGAGTAAGGTTGATAACCTGTCGTACATAATCGCTGTTAATATTTGATCCGCAAAGCAAAATGGAACTTTGAGTAAGCGAGCCTCCGGTTTTATGCATGCTGACAGCAGCCATATCGGCTCCTGCTGCCATACCGGAAACGGGCATATTTTCCCCGAAATAAAAATGAGTACCGTGAGCCTCGTCCACAAGGGCGAGCATATTATTTTCATGAGCTATACGGACTATTTCACGAAGATCTGAGCATACGCCGTAATATGTGGGATTATTTATTAAAACAGCTTTAGCGTCCGGATTTTCAGCAATAGCTTTTTTAACGTTTTCAACAGACATGCCCAATGGGATACCAAGTTCCTTGTTTGTACCCGGATTTACATACACAGGAACGGCGCCGTTTACAACAAGTGCATTTATAGCGCTTCTGTGAACGTTTCTCGGCATAATTATCTTGTCTCCGGATTTGCAGGCGGTCATGATCATTGTCTGAACTGAGCCTGTAGTACCATTTACTATAAAAAATGCAGTTTTTGCGCCGAAAGCTTCAGCTGCCAGATCCTGAGCTTCTTTGATTACGGAAACCGGATGGCATAGATTGTCCAGCGGTTTCATGGAGTTTACGTCGGCTTTAAGACAGGATTTACCAAGAAAATCGGTAAGTTCGGAATTTCCTCTGCCGCCCTTATGTCCCGGAACGTCAAAGGGAACGACTCTGTTTTGCAGGTGCTGAGTCATAGCTTCCAGTACAGGAGCCTTACTTTGAGAAAATATCATAGTGAAAGCCTCCTATCAGTAAATATTCATTCCGCTGAAAATCTCAATCATTTCTCTTCTTAAGCTGTTGGTAATATCAAGTCTTTCTTTAGGAGGCAGTTCATACACATCAGTATTGAAGAGATAATTCTGGAGCTGAATTTCTTTAATCAGCATTTTAGTATGAAAGATATTGGATTGATATACGTTTACATCTATAGCATCATATTTAGTAAGTGTTTTTTCGTCAATATAATCCTGAATTGATGTAATATCATGATCTATATAATATTTTTTTCCGCACATGTCTCGTGTAAAGCCTCTGACACGGTAATCAATCGTTATAATATCAGAATCAAAGCTGCTGATAAGATAGTCTAAAGTATTCAGAGGAGAAATTTCTCCGCATGTTGAAACATCAATATCAACTCTGAATGTACATACAGTATTTTCCGGATGGGATTCAGGAAATGTATGGACAGTAACATGACTTTTATCAAGGTGAGCGTGTATAGTATCATTCTGACCGAAATTAAGTCCCTGATTACAGGATTTGTCAATGTTTTCCGGACTGACATGTCCTTCTGCGATAAGAATATTTACAGAAGCCCCTTGAGGATCATAGTCTTGTTTTGATATATTTAAAATGGTAGCACCAATCATTTTGGTTACGTCACATAGTATTTTTGTAAGGCGTTCAGAGTTATACTGTTCGTCAATATATCTGATATAATCAATTTGTTCACGTTTACTTTTAGCATAGCAGACATCATAAATATTAAAGCTTAAAGTCTTTGTTAGATTATTAAATCCATACAATGCCAACTTTTTTTCCAACCCTAACATCACGGCCTTTCAATTAAATTATATTTTGTTTACAGGAATTTATTTTATCATATTTTCTTATGAAATGCAATGATATTTGTAATATTTAACAGATTTTTTTTAATGTTTTTATAATTTGAGAAAAAATCTCCCGAATACACAAAGGACGGGAGATTATTATAAATTAAATATTATTTATCTGATTATAAAAGAATCATATTTCATTTCCTCAAATGTACTGAAAATAGTTTCTATTTGTTGATTTGTCAGTGTAAGGGAAGTGATCTCAGGAATAAACGACGTTTTATATATTGATTTTTCTGTCTCCTCACAAATTGTTTTTATTTTTTCACTGATTGTCATGGAAGAAAAATCAATTTTTTTACCGTTACATACAATTTCCGAATTAAACTTACTCAGATCAATTTTAAGTACATATTTTTGGGTATTCAGCAAAATGGGCTGAAAAGCTTCACAGGTTCCGGTCAGCATGTCGTAAGCCGATATTTCTATCCACATTTTACTTCCTTTGTCCTCGGCAGTTTTATTCATTGAATTTACAATGTCTATTAAATTAAGGTAGCGGTCGCTGTCAGTGACGCTTTCACCGATTTCATTGAGTGCATTTTCACTGAATGCCGGATATTCGACATTTGTGCTTATAATATATTCAAATCCTGCCTGAGCGATTTCTCCGCTGAGAGAGGATAAGTATTCCCTAGTATCGGAAGAAGCCGGATCCATCCACGGCTTGCCTTTATCCTTTTGTGGGGAATCAAGCCATAATGTTTTTGTTGATTTAATTAGAAAGCCTGCGTTTTTGTTTGCTTTTGGATATAAATTATCCTGCATTGCATTGACGGAAGCAACCGGAGTAAAACCGTAGCTTTTTACAGCTTCAGTTATTGAAGATATTGGAATTTCATTACCGGCTTCTGCAAGAACAGCACCTTCGTTTGATGAATTATAATTTAGTTTTCCGCCTTCTATTTTCAAAGGGATAACGACCATATTATAATTTTTATCTACTTTATCAAGAATACTGTCAAGTGCTTCAAGACTTTCTATTTCCATATCCTTTATCCAATACGCTTTAGTTCCTTTTGAAATATTTTCAGTATCCTTGCCGTAGCTTTCTGTAATTACAGTACTGTCTGGGGAACTGCTGCTGTTTTTAACTTCTCCTATTTCACCGAAGGGCTTTGCAACGCTGTATCCGATAACAATAAAAAATGATGCGATTAAGAGGGTAAAAAACAGCGATAAGATGTTTCCGGCAAGATGAGGATGCCGTTTAGGTTTATATACGTTTTTTTTCTTTTTCATTTTTGTGTCTCCGATAAATGTATTTTACTAAAAAATAACACACTTAAAATTTTAATGAATAAAATAATTATATATTGTTTTTCTGGCAATTATAATAATGGAGGATAAGTAATGACAATTAATAAATTAAATGATTATGCAATAAAGATATATCTTGATAAAAATGATATGGATAGATTTGATATAAATTTTGCGTATATAGACACCGAGTGTATAAAAAATCTGATACTTATACTTTCAGATGAAATTAATGAATTATTGGGGATAGTAATAAATAATGAGAAATTGTATGTTGAAGTTTTTTCAAAGAAAAACGGATGTCTTATTTTTATTTCATGTTCTTCAAAAATTTCAGAGAAAAGACGTATAAGAAAAAACATTATATGTCAGTTTGAAAATTTTGAGTCCCTGAAGGGTTTATGTGATTACCTAAGCATTAATTTTCCGTCCAGTATAAAATTCAGTAAGCTGTACTGTAATAATCATTATATCAGATTGATTTTAGGTATTAAAGACGATTTAGATAAAATTGTAAAGATTTCGTCGTCATATGGCATTATCATCAGCGGTAATGAAATAAATACAGGAGCGACTAACGAATATTTTAAGTGTGTTTATGATGAGGAAGCTGTTGAAAAGGTGTCACTGTTCACCAGTGAGTGAGGCAACAGCATCTTGTAAATTTTTACTTTTAAATATATAGCTTCCGGCAACCATTATATCTGCTCCGGCATTTCCGGCAAGAGCGGCAGTTTCAGCATTTATGCCGCCGTCAACTTGTATTTTAACATCGAGATTGTGTTCTGAAATATATTTTTTTGCGGTATGTATTTTTTTTAGTGTATCAGTAATAAAAGACTGTCCCCCGAATCCGGGTTCCACGGTCATAATAAGCAGTAAATCTATTTTGTCAAGATAAGGTATAACATCTTCAAAAGGAGTATCGGGTTTAATGGACAGTCCTACTTTGGCATTTACTTTTTTTATTGCTTTGATAGTATCATCAGTATTGCCGGCGCTTTCTATATGAAATGTAATAATATCGGCTCCGTTTGCGGCGCATTGTCCGATATATTTTAGCGGATCTGCGATCATAAGATGTACGTCAAGGCACATATCGGAATATTGATCGACAGCTTTTAAAACAGGAAACCCAAAAGAAATATTATTTACAAATATTCCGTCCATTACGTCAAAATGAATCATATCGGCGCCGCTGTCTTTTACTTTGTCAAGTTCTTCTTTAAGATTGAGGAAGTCGGCGCTGAGTATTGAAACAGACACTAATTTTTTCACGATTTAACCTCCGAGTCTAATAAATGTGCAAATTTCCTGTAAAAACAGGCTCAATATTTATTATATATGAAATTTTCAATAACGTCAATAAAAATAAAGTTTAATTAAAGAATTATTCTCCTGATTCTGTAATAGACTTTAATAAGTCAACTTGTCAGGAGGAAAATAAATGAATAAGCATAAAATTATAAGGGACACGTTTTTTCTGACAGCAATTGAACTGATACTTCAAGGCTTGTCTTTGCTTTTAAATGTTTTTGTAACCAGAAAACTTGGTTCCTCATTTATGGGTATGATTTCTTTGATCGGATCGTTTTTTGGTTTCGTGACAATTATATCCAGCGGAAATATTTATTTAAGTTCAAGCAGATTTATTTCCGAAGAAATAGGGAAGAAAAACGGTAATCCAAATAAAGTATTCAGGTATTCCGTAGTGAGCTCTGTAACGTTAAGCATTGTAATAGGAATAATAGTATTTTCTTTTTCTGAATTAATAAGTACAAGAATTCTTAAAACGGATCAGTTAATTGTTCCTATAAGAATTCTGGCAATGATACTGCCTGTTGCTTCTATAAATTCGAGTTTAAAAGGATACTTTAATGCTGTAAGGAACGTTTCAGTAGCAGCAGCCGGAAGTACATTGGAATTTCTGGTTAAATCAGGATTATTTGCATTTTTTGCAGAATTTATGATTTTGAACGGAAAAATTAATACGCTTACTGCATTTGCAGTCAGTATAGCTGCCGGACAAATTGTAAGCTGTCTTGTTCTTGTGTTTTTTTATCTTAAACTGCATAAGTCGTGCGGATGTGAATGCTCAATACGTTTTCAAAAGTTTGTTGTTTCATCTGTTCCGATTTTTTTCAACAGTATCGTTACCTCTGTTCTGAGCAGCGCCAATGACGCCCTTGTTCCGCTGACTTTAAAGCAATACGGTAATTCTACTTCCGAAGCTTTCAGTCAGTTTGGTATATTTGAAGCCATAGTTATTCCGGCATTGTTTTTTCCGTCCAGTATACTTTGCAGTTTGTCCGGTATTCTAGTTCCCGAACTGGCAAGAGAACGCAGTGCGGATAATTCTGCCGGAAATGCAAGACTTATAAATAAAGTATTGAGATACACTTTCAGTTTTTCTATTTTTACAGCGGTGATTTTTTTATGTTTTGGCAAAGAAATAGGTTATATTATGAGCGGAGACTATTTTGCAGGAAAAATTATTTCTATTTTAGCTCCGGCAGTACCTTTTATATATCTTGAAATAATACTTGAAGGTATATTAAAGGGAATGGGTAAGCATAGTTTTTCTTCACTGAATTACCTTGTTGAATATACCATCAGAATTTCAGTACTGCTTATTTGCGTTCCGATATTTGGATTTTACGGTATAGTAATATCTTATTTAGCTAGCAATATAGTATGTAATATAACCAGAATGATTATGATAATTAAAATAACCGGAATAAAATTCAGTTTTTCAGATAATCTTATAATACCGATTATTTCAGCAGTATTATCAATGCAGATCGTTGCTGTAACAGATAGGTTAATACATCTTGATAATCTGAATTTTTTAGTTGAAACAATTATATTTGCCTGCCTTACACTTGTTCTTTACATAGTTATACAAAAGCTTATTTACCGACTTACGGAAGATCGTTTGGAATTGGAATTAAGATAAATTAACCCGCCGTTACAGGCGGGCAATTTTTTAATATAAATTTACATTCTAAGATCTGCACCTATGTCTTTAAGTGCTTTCAGTACTTTTTTCATAACTGAATCAGCCTGTTCATCTGTCAGCGTACCATCATGAGAACGCATACTGATAGAATAGGAAATACTTTTCTTTCCTTCTTCGATCTGTTTACCTTTATATACGTCAAATAATGTAACCTTTTCCAGAACTTTTCCTGCCGCTTTTTTTATGGCCTTTTCAATTGATGCGGCTGGAAGGTTATCATCGCATATAAGACTCAAATCTCGTGTAGTAGCAGGGAATTTCGGCATAGGCTTATATGTTACTTCCTTTTCAGAAAGTTTCAGCATTTCGGGAACATTAAGCTTTGCCGCATAAACCTTGACTTCGATTCCGTAGTTTTCCGCAACATCAGGATGGATTTCGCCAAGAATACCGATTGCTTTGCCGTCCTTTAAAATTACGGCGCTTCTTCCCGGGTGGAAAGCACTTGCTTCGTCAAAAGCGTTTGAATCGGAAGTTCTTACATAATCACAATCATAAATTCTTATTGTTTTAAGCAGAGCATCTGCAACACCCTTGATATCATAGAAATCTATGTTGCCGCCGTACATACCGATAGCAAGACGAAGCGGTTCTTCAGGAAGCTTATCAGCTTCAGTAGGGAGGTATTCCTTACCCAGTTCAAATAATTTTGCTTCTGCATTTCTGTTGTTATAATTTTTTGAAAGAATTTCAAGCATTGACGGAATAATCGTAGTTCTCATAACGCTTGTGTCTTCACCGAGTGGATTGATAATTGTTTCTGTTTTTCTGAGTTTGCTGTCAGCGGGAAGGTTTATTTTATCAAAATACTTTGGTGAAATAAATGAAAATGTAGAAATTTCATAACAGCCAAGAGCAGTCATTGTATTTTCAATAGTTCTTGTGAATTTCTGTTCCGGAGTATATTCTGCTTCGGCAACACCCTTGAAAGGAGTAGACGGAATATTGTTGTATCCGTATATTCTTGCAACCTCTTCTGCAATATCAGCTTTGTATTCTATGTCAATTCTGAAGCTTGGAGAGATAACTTTACCGTTTTCAACAGAAAATCCCAAGGAATTCAGATATTTGATCATATCGGATTCCGAAATATCAGTACCAAGGAAATTGTTGATCCATTCCGAGCTGAAATCAACTGTTTTAAGATTTTTATCTGTAAAGTCCTTATCTATAACAGTTTTAACGACTTCGCCTGCACCAAGCATTTCAACAAGTTCAAAGGCTCTGTTTAAGCAAGTCATGCTGATAAGAGTATCAACGCCCTTTTCATAGCGAGCGGAAGCGTCTGATCTAAGACCGAGTTTCTTTGAAGTTCTTCTTACCTGAACTGGTTCAAAGTAAGCTGATTCAAATACTACTGTTGTTGTATCGTCCATGATTCCGCTGTATTCGCCGCCCATTACACCGGCAACTGCAACAGGCTTTTCGGAGTCTGCAATAACAAGCATTTCATCTGTTAATTCACGTTCGACACCGTCAAGTGTAGTGATCTTTTCACCGTTTACAGCATTTCTGACGTTGATATGTGAATCCTTTACATATCTTAGATCAAAAGCGTGCATAGGCTGGCCGTATTCCAGCATTACATAATTAGTAATATCAACAAAGTTGTTTATCGGTCTGATACCGCTTGCTCTGAGTCTTTCTCTCATCCATCTTGGAGACGGTTCGATTTTAACATTTTTTACGATACCTGCACAATAACGCTTGCAGCTTTCAGTGTTTTTTATATCCACTTTGAGCATTTCATTGATATCCCCGTCAATGCCTTTAAAAGACGGTACGGGAATATTAAGCGGCAGATTAAAGGTTGCAGACGCTTCTCTTGCAAGACCTGTAACAGAGAGACAGTCAGGACGGTTTGAAGTAATTTCAAATTCAACGGAAGTATCGTTAAGACCTAAAGCTTCATGAATATCTTCACCGATATTGCAATCTTCTTCAATAATAAAAATACCATCTTCAATAGCGTAAGGGAAATCATGTACTGTAAGACCAAGCTCGCCTAAAGAGCAAAGCATACCATTGCTTTCAACGCCTCTGAGTTTGCCTTTTTTTATTTTGATTCCGCCCGGAAGGGTAGATCCGTCCAGAGCAACCGGAACAATATCGCCTGCTTTAACATTCGGAGCGCCTGTAACGATCTGGATCGGAGCGTCTTTTCCCACTTCCACCTGACATACAACAAGATGATCAGAATTTTCATGAGGAACAACGGAAAGAAGCTTTCCGATGACAACATTTGAAATTTCACTGCCCTCAGTTTCATAGCCTTCGACTTTTGAACCGCTCATAGTCATTTCATGGCAGAACTGCTTTATATCTATATTTTTTAGATCGACATAATCGTTGATCCATTTCATTGATAAATCCATACTTTACCTCCTATTAAAACTGTTCTAAGAATCTTAAGTCATTTTCAAAAAGAAGACGCATATCGCTTATATTAAATCTTCTCATGACGATTCTTTCAAGACCCATACCGAAAGCAAATCCCGAATAAACACTGCTGTCAATACCGCAGCCTTCAAGAACCTTAGGATGAACCATACCCGCACCGAGAAGTTCAATGTAACCTTCTCCCTTACAGATACGGCAGCCTTCGCCGTGACAGTTGAAGCACATAACATCAACTTCTGCACTTGGTTCAGTAAACGGGAAGTGATGAGGTCTTAGTCTGATTTTGCAGTCATTGCCGTAAAGCTTTTTCATAAGAGTTTCTAAAGTACCTTTCAGATCAGACATAGTAATTCCCTTATCAACAACAAGTCCTTCGATCTGGTGGAAAAGAGGGGAGTGTGTAGCATCAACAGCATCTGAACGGTAAACGCAGCCAGGTGAAATAATTCTGATAGGAGGCTTCTGGTTTTCCATTACATGTACCTGTACGGATGAAGTTTGAGTTCTCAGAAGAATATTGTCTGTGATGTAGAATGTATCCTGTGTATCTCTTGCAGGATGGTCAGGCGGAAGATTAAGTGCCTCGAAGTTATAGTAATCATATTCTACTTCAGGACCGTCTGCAACACTGAATCCCATACCGAGAAAGATTTCTTTGATCTCATTTTCAACAATTTTCAGCGGATGTAGTTTACCGATGCTTTGTTGTTTGCCGGGAAGAGTAATGTCAATTGATTCCGCAGCCATTTTACGTTCTTTTTCCTTGGCTTTGAGCGCTGACATTTTACTTGTAATGGCTTCTT
>UMKV01061900.1_pt1 | contig 11868 bp, 10 predicted proteins | sample 1966381 | NCBI WGS metagenome assembly UMKV01 (sample SAMEA4836182, study PRJEB28245) | human gut metagenome | biome: gut microbiome; material: fecal sample | place: Denmark | collected 2008
TCTTTGACTACAAAGACAAGGAAACCGGCATTACCGTTCATCAATATGGCCCGCATGTGTTTCACACCAATTCCAAGGAGATTTGGGATTATCTCAGCAGATTTACCGAGTGGCATAGATTTATGTATCGTGTAAAGGCGATAATGGATGGGATTGAAGTTAATATTCCGTTTAATCTCGACAGTTTGCACAAGGTTTTTCCGAAGTCATTAGCGGATAAGTTGGAGGTTAAACTCATAGAAAAATTTGGATTTAACAAAAAAGTGCCGATTTTAGAACTTCGCCAGTCAAATGATAAGGATTTGGAGTTTTTGGCGCAGTATGTTTATGAAAAAGTTTTTCTTGGCTACACAGTTAAACAATGGGGCGTTAAGCCGGAAGACTTGGATGCCTCGGTGAGCGGACGCGTGCCGGTTTATATCAGCCGCGATGACCGCTATTTTCAAGATAAATATCAGGGAATTCCGGCGGAGGGTTATACGGCTATGGCCGAGAAAATTTTAGATAATCCACTGATTAAAGTTGAATTGAATACGGATTTTAATCAGGTTCGCGGCGAGATTGAATATGATCGGTTGTTTTTCAGCGGGGCGATAGATGAGTATTTTGATTATGAATTCGGGGCATTGCCGTATCGCAGTTTGGATTTGGTTTTCAAAAAATATGACGTTGACTATCTGCAATCCGGCCCGCAGATGAATTTTCCCGAAAATTATGATTACACCCGTTCGGTGGAATATAAATATTATCTTGATGAAAAGTCAGACAAGACGATTGTTTCTTATGAATATCCGTGTCCGTTTGAAATTGGCAAAAGTGAAAGATATTATCCAATCCCCGGAAAAGATAATGAAGCACTTTATAACCGCTATCTGGAAAAAGCCAAAGAACAGAAAAATGTATATTTCATCGGCCGTCTGGGCGATTACAAATATTATAACATGGACCAAACAGTCAAAAGAGCTGTGGAACTTTTTGAGGAAATTTGAAAATAACAACCTATGCGATTTATATGATGGAGAATTAAATGCCTAGAACACAAAAAATATCAGTAATTATTCCTGTTTACAATGCAAGTAATTATTTGAAACAATGCCTAAACAGCATTTTGTCTCAAAACTACAAAAATTTAGAAATTATTTTGGTTGACGATGGTTCGACGGATTCCAGTTATGGCATTTGCAAAGATTATGAAAGGAAGGACAAGCGAATCAAGGTTTTTAAACAGGAAAACAGAGGACCAGGAACTGCACGAAATTTGGCTTTATCTAAAGCAACAGGCGATTGGTTGTCGTTTGTTGATTCCGATGATGTTTTGGAAGATAGGTTTTATGAAAAACTTCTTTCTCATGGTGAGGATTATAATATTATATGTTCTGGTGTGAGAGTTTTATTCGATGTAGAGAATCAACAAACGCAAAGTGAAATAAATTTTTATAATAATGCAAATAAATTTGATGGAAAAAATAAAGTTGATTATGCTGTAATGTCACAGATTAACACGGAGTTATGGAATAAATTATTTAAAAAAAGTATTTTAGATCAATATAACATTACTTTTAAGTCTGGTGCTTTTGAAGATGGTGACATTCTATTTCGCGTTTTAGCTGTTTCTCCAAATATCTATTTTGACAATTCTGTGAATTATTTTTATAGAAGACATAGTCAATCGATTGTTGAGGATCTTTCTCATGGTATTATAAGAGAGAATTACAATGTTATTTCTGGAAGTATTGAAGAGGTTGAACGGTTATATAATTTCTGCAAAGAAAACAATATATTAGAAAATCACTGGAAGTTCTTGCTGTTTTTACTGCATCGTAATTACCATTTTGTTTCATCACAAATATCAGAATTACAAAAAATCGAGTATAAACAGAAAATAAGTGATTTTTTGGAAAATTATGTTCCAAACAGTATAATAGATAGATATGCCACGGACGTTGGATTACTTTATAATTTAAAATGTATAAATGTCTTTAAGCCTTTTCATGTGCCGCAAATCGATACAAAAATAAAAATTGCCGTATGTTATCATAAGCCTTCGTTGCTTCCTGAAAAAGACAATAAAGTATTTTTTCCAATACATTTGGGACGTTCTTTAAATACGAATACAAAGGATGGAGGTATTAGCCAAGAAAACACGGCGTGGCTACATCAAAATATGATTGGTGATGATACTGGAGATAATATTTCAAAAGAAAACAGAAAATATTGTGAACTAACAGCTACATACTGGGCGTGGAAAAATTATGAAAAGATAGGAACCCCTGACTACTTTGGACTGTGCCATTATAGAAGGATTTTCAACTTATACGATCAAAAAATTGATGCCGATGTTTATATTGTACCTGTTTGGAGAAGTCCTACAAACGCGCAACTGCAGTATAAAGATTTTCATAAGACAAATGAGATGGAATTGGCATTAGAAATTATCTCTTCTGATTATCCAGAATATGAAAAAATTGCAATCGAATACTATAATGATAATAAATTACACTTGTATAATATGTTTATTATGAAGAAAGATATCTTTTTTCAGTATGCACAGTGGCTGTTTGAAATTTTATCAAAAATTGATAAAAAAATAGATTATGGATATCGAAACTATCAGTCCTTAAGAGCACTGGCGTATTTAGCTGAGCGATTACAGGATATTTATGTTCGCAAGTTAGAAGAAGATGGCTATAATGTCAAAGAAATGCCGTTATTGCTTCCAGAAGAAAAGTTTTTAGCTATAAAACCCATTATACAACCAAAATTGAAAGATGCAAAGGTTATCGTAACAGCTTGTGACGATAATTACATTTTATATGCAGGAACAATGATTACCTCTGTCATTTCGAATGTACAAAAAGATGAAAAATATGAGCTTTATATTTTAGATGGCGGAATATCACAGTTACATAAAAACAAAATTCAAAAACTCGAACGGAAAAATTTTCAAATTAATTTCATTGATATGAACCATTATTTGTCGCGGTATGGCGAATTATTTAAAACCACTACGCATTTTACTCCGGCAACATATTTCAGATTCTTTATTCCTGAAATTTTTACTGATTGTGATAAGGTATTATATCTCGATCCTGATATGATTATTGATGCTGACGTAAGAACGCTGTTTGATATTGATCTTGGGGACAACCTTTTGGCAGCATGCCGCGATGTAGAGGCGGAAAGAAAAGCTAACGAAATGCTAGAGTTGCAAAAGTACTTCTATGGAAAATTAAGAATCGAAAATATCCATAATTATTTTCAAGCTGGTGTTATGGTATTTAACATCCAAGAAATGAAGAAAAACAAATTCATGGACAGATGTCTGACATTGTTAAAAGAGATTGGAAACCCTATGTGGGTTGATCAAGATGTAATGAATAGTGTGGCACAAAATAAGGTCCATTTTCTGAAGCCGGAATGGAATTATGGATTTTTCTTATTATTAGATAATTTAACAATTTTAAACGGTTTAGATCACAGAATATATGACGTAATGAGAAAAGTTGAACAGAACCCTTATATTATTCATTTTTGTGGTGGCCCAAAACCTTGGAATAACCCTACGTTGCCATTTGCAGAAAAGTTCTGGTACTATGCAAGAATGACGCCGTTTTACGAAGAGATTTTATTCAAGCATCAGACACAATTACCTCAGGCTCCTGAATCAACTGTTATTTCAAAAGAAATCCTTGGTGAAGCGTTTAATTACACTCAGAACAAAATTAAATACTGGCGATACAAGATCCTTTCTAAGCTTTTTTGGGGCAAAAAGCGTAAGATATATATGCAGAAACGAAAAGATATGAAAATGCGGTTAAAAGCAGTTAGACATTTTTTTAGATAACAAGAGGTGTTTATGAAAATGGAGAATTATGATTTACTTCTACCAATTGGCGAGCGGCGCCATATGTGTGCCGCTTTAAAGGATGCTTGTCCTGTACCAGCACACATTTTTAATTATCTTGGTGGAATAAGTCTTGATATTGTATATGATTCTTTACTAACTGGTTTTAAAGATTTTCTATTAAAAGAAAACCTTGTAGTTATAAATGAGGGCGATAACAAGCACTATTTTGTGAAAGATAATATGTTAGATGTTCGTATTTCTCATTTGTTTAAAACTCGTTTGGCACCTATGGATTCTATTGACAAGTATTATCCAATTTTGCAATATCTAATGCGTAAAACCCGTAATAAAATAATTCATTCTCAAAGTATTTTGTGTTTACACGCAACACAAACATTTTCTTATTCAGTTGATGAGTTTATTTATTGGAGTGAGAAAATACGAAAGATATTTCCATCCAAAAAAATCGATTTTGTATTTTTCTCTTACAATGATGCGGAAACAAGTTATCATTCAATATATAGTAAAAATGGAATAACAATATACCAAATAGCTAGATTACCAATTAATGAGTGTAACTGGAATGATATGTACTATTGGGGAAATATGCCTGTTTTGCGAATGGCTGTAAAGGATATATTTAAATGCGAAAATTAGAAAAAGAAACTATGCCAAAAAATCACATAAACAAAAGCAAAAAAATATTTAAAGTAAAATTAAAATTGCTTGAAAATATTTAAGGAGTAATTAAATATGACACTATATCGTTTTATGGATACTGAAAAGACAGAGGATCTTCTGAAAAATAAGAGATTAATGCTTTCAAATCCAAATTATTTTAATGACCCATTTTATTGTTCTTTAGCAATTAAAGATGACGATGAAGAGTAGACATGCATATACAACACATATCATCAGAAACTAAAAAACTTATTGCAAGATTGAATCCGATATATAATTCGTTTTCGGAAATGACACCCTCTGAGCAGGAGTTTCTGACTGACATTGTGCGCCAATACAAGCCAAAGAAGCTGTTAGAACTGGGAATAGCCTCGGGAAGCTCATCTGTGCTTTTATTAAATGCAATACAAGATATACCGAATAGCCACTTAACCAGTATTGATTATAGCACGCCTTATTATCGCGACAAAACAAAAAATTCCGGTTTTGTGGTCGATGAATACCCTGACTTAAAACAAAAATGGACGCTTTATACCGGAGGTATGGCCTCTGAATTTATGGAGAAAGTCGGGGGAGATATAGATTTTTGTTTTATTGATACAATGCATAGTCTTCCGGGAGAAGTGATAGATTTCTTACTGGTGCTTCCTTATTTGAAACCCAATGCCGTTATCGTTTTCCACGATACCAATTTGCAAACCTGGGGAAATTGGCCGCAGTGCACATCTAATAATATGCTAGTTAGTGCCATTTCTGGTGAAAAAATTGTCCCGGAAACATTTGAAAATGTCTTTTTCCATAATACGCTGAAAAAAGATTTTCAGATGTATTTTCCAAACATCACAGGAATTATCTTAGACGGAACGCAAAAAGATAAGATTTGGGATATATTTAACTTATTAACGCAAAAATGGAAATATATACTCAAATCCGAAGATATAACCTCCATCAAAATTTCTCTGGAAAAACATTATTCTGAATTTTACGTTAAAATGTTTGATAATATTTTAAATTATCAGATGAATATGGCAAAAGATGATAAAACTATTCAAGACATTATTAGAGAAAATAAAGAGCTCATTGATAAAAGATTGCAAGATGAATGTAAAGCTTTCAAAACTTTGTCTGAAGAGCAAAATAGTCTTATTATTAAAAATATAGAAAATACCACTCAACAGGTAAAACATACAGAAGAAGTTGTTAGTGATAAAATAAAGCAAGCAAACTCAAATTTATATAACTTGTTACAGGATTTTTCTGACAAAACTATGCCTCAAGCAGAAATTTTGAATTCTATTAACAAAATACAACGAGATATTATACAGCAAACAAAAGAACAAAATGATTCTTATGTTTCTTTACTTAAGCAGAGTGAAAATGCTCTTACAACAAATCAAAATGAACTCCTTTCGGGTATTTCTGTGGAATTTAAAAATGTAAACAATTCGTTGTTAGAAAAATGGCAAAAATTGGAAGATAAGCAACAACAAGCCGTATCTTTTGAGGAAGAAAAATTTAATTATATTACTTCAAACATTCAGAAATTGGGTGACAATATAGGCACTTTACATCAAGAATTAAACAATGACGTTATCCTTTCGCATCAAAATACAGAAATGCTTGAGCAAAAGATTATAACTATTCAGAACACAATAGAACAAAAGCAAAAAGAATTTTTAATGCCTTTATCAGAATTAAAGATGTATGTAAATGCTTCGGTCATAAAAAAACGTTATTGGTATTATAAAATAATGCGTTGGTCTCCGATTCCGGCTAAAAGGAAAAAATACAGAGAAAAATACAATAAAACAAAACCGTTGTATAAGAAAATCATGGGACTAGAATATGATTTCTAAACCTATAGCATTTTCCATCGATAATGCCTATGCACCGTATCTTTATGTTTGCCTAAAGAGCGTGTTGGCGCATATTCAGCCGGAGAATAAATATCAGGCTTATGTGCTGGAATCAGGATTATCTGAAGAACATAAAAGGCAGATATTATCCTTACAATGTGATAATTTAAGCATAGAGTTTATTGATGTTCGGAAATTTATAGATAAAAATGTTACAAGAGCTTTTGCTGTTACAGAGCATTTTACGCCTGAAACATATTATCGATTCTTTTTGCCGCAGATTTTTCCAAATTTAGATAAAGTACTTTATTTAGATGCTGATACTTTGATAATGCGTGATATTTCCCCCTTGTTTGAGATTAATATTGAGGAAAATTACTTAGGTGTAACTCATGATTGTGAAATCGTGCGTATGTCTAATTTAGACGACACAGAATATTCTGATTATTTTACAAAAACATTAGGAGTAAAAATAGAAAATTATTTTCAAGCAGGTGTAATGCTCGTTAATTTAACTCAAATGCGACAAGACAGTATAACAGAAAAGCTGTTGTCTGCATTGATAAAAATTGGGACACCAAAATTTGTAGATCAAGATATTCTAAATATGGTTTGTCAAAATAAAGTTAAATTTATTCCTCAAAACTGGGATTATACTTGGCATCTTAGTTTTTGGGATAATAAATATTTAGAACATATTGGAGATCCCTTAAATAAAGAATATGAAAAAGCCCGCTTAAACCCCTACATTATCCATTTTACTGGTAATCACACGAAACCAACAGATTTTCCTAATGTGCCTGAAGCACAAAAATTTTGGGAATATGCTAAGAATAGCCCGTATTACGACCGATTAATATTATGCATGTCCCAAAATCGTGAAAAACATTTGAAAAAAATAAGAAGAATAAAGCTTAAAATTTTAGAGTATAAACTTTTAAATATTCTGATGCTGGGATTATATTCAAAAAAATATAAAAACAAAATTCAGAAAAGGGAAAACGACTTATCCTTTTTAGTCAAACGTATATTACTAATATAGAGTGCGACATCAAATTTATTTTTGTACCAATTAACTATGGAAATAAAAGCTCTGAAACTGCGTTGGCTCTGCTTTTTTGATTTTATTTTCTGTTTTTTTCGCATAAACAATTCTCCAACATTTTCTTTCTAGAATTGTCTGCTTATTCGGATTTGATAAAATAATTTTCCAAATAGTATATTTTTTGCGTACGTTTGGCTTTTTGCGACGTATATATAAAGAAAAGCCAACCTTTAAAACTCGGATGTTAAAAGTTAATCAATGTCATAAAATAATAACAAGCAATTTTAACCTGATGTTATATGTTGACGATAGGTTTCCAACTTCTCGGTAAATGAGAAAAGAAGTTATGCATTCTAATGTTGCATATCAAAGCAAATAGTTTTTTTCATAAAGAAAGGCAGTATAGAAATGTGCTGCCTCGCCTTTTAAATTTCAGCAATTTTAAATTATCCACTAGATTATAAAAATCTCTCCATATTGTAGCACTTTTGTCTATAACTTAGTAATCCCGTCCAATCGTAGCAAAATGTCGTTGGCAACTAGTGTTTTAGGGGCTCCCGAATTAGAAAATACACCGCATAATGTAAATAGTTAATGAGTAAAACAGCTATTTATGAAAGGAAAACATTATGTGGTATGTAAAACTCAATGACACAATTCTCCCAACTCCGTATCAATTCTTTAGTGACTGCCTGTCTGAATGTCAAAGATTGAAGCAGACAATGATTGCGGTTTGTACTGAACCTGTTTTTATTAACTAATTTGAAGATAAGGAGATAGTGTTATGTTGAAGAATTTTGAAAATTGGTTGTTGGAAAATAAATACTCTGCTTTGACTGCTGCGGATTATATGGGACGGGTTGAAAGATTATGCCGGAAAGAAGGTTATACACTCGCTCATCTGGTTGAAAATATCGCTTCTATACTGCCTCAATATGAAACAACCGGCGAAAAATCAAGCTATGGTAAAAGAAGTCATACAAGCGTTCGTCAAGCCTTGAGAAAATTCAAAATGTTTCTTGCTTCTGAAATATCTGCCTAAGAGGTGTGTTATGACAGATATTAAAACCTTAAATGACAATCTTCGTAAACATCTTATTGGTGGAAGAGTAATGTTAACTGCTGGTATAAATGCTAAATCACAAGATGATATTGCAAAAATCTTATCAGAAGTCAGACAGTTTAATAATTTTACACCGGATAATGATCCTTACAATGAACACGATTTTGGTAGCTTTGACTATAAAGGTGAAAAAATCTTCTGGAAAATCGATTACTATGACAAGAATTATCAATATTTATCAGAGGAGCCGGCCAATCCTGATGTAACAAATCGTGTTATGACCGTTATGCTGGCAAGCGAGTATTAAAGACAAAAGACTCATTTTTTGACCCGTGGATAACGGTTTTGCTTTTGGTATAGGTTTTATTGTGAAAAAGCAATCTCTGATTCCACGGGTTATTTATTAAGCAATAGGATACATATTTATAAAAAATATTGACAATCGTAACAAGAATGTTACGATTAAAAAAATAAAATGTTACGATTGGAGAAAAAATGTATAACAAGCGTCAAGAACTGATATTGGATTTTATTAAAGATAATCCAGAGACAAAGCGTGAAGATATAGAAATATTCCTTATAAAAATGGGAATTGATACAACCAAAATGACCATAACCAGAGATTTGAAATTACTTCTGGAAAATGGTGATATTGAAAAATCAGGTCAGGCTAAAGCTACAGTTTATAATCCGTCGGTTAAGGTAAATTTATTAAATGATGTAAATATCGAAACCTATTTTGATCAGGAACAGGACGAAAGATTACCCGGTACGGTTGGATTTAACTTTGATATTTTTTCAGCATTGAAAGATTTGTTGACGAATAAAGAAAAAATCGAATTGGAAAAACTTAATGCCGGTTATCTTGAAAAAAGAAATAAATTATCTCCAACCTTATTACAAAAAGAATTTGAAAGATTAACCGTTGAACTTGCCTGGAAGTCGTCAAAAATAGAAGGAAACACTTATACTCTTTTAGATACCGAGCGTTTGTTGAATGAAAACATTTCCGCTAAAGGTAAAACCAAAGAAGAAACCAATATGGTGCTAAATCATAAAAAGGCTTTGGATTTTGTATTAAAAGCACCGGAGTATTATAAAGACTTAACTGTTGCCAAAATAGAAGAACTTCACAAACTGCTGGTAAATGAATTAGGAGTTGCAACCGGTATTCGCAACGGTATGGTCGGAATTGTCGGAACAAATTACAAACCATTGGATAATTCGTATCAGATAAAAGATGCCCTCAAAAATTTAATAGAAGTCATAAATAAAACCGACAATCTGATAGAAAAAGCCTTAATTTCTGTTTTAATGATTGCTTATATCCAGCCATTTGAAGATGGTAACAAGCGGACATCCAGAATATTGGGCAATGCCCTTTTGTTGGCAAATAACTATTGTCCTCTCTCTTATAGAAGTGTTGATGAGATAGAATATAAAAAAGCCATTATCTTGTTTTATGAGCAAAATAACGCATCATATTTCAAAAAGCTATTTATTGAACAATTCAGACAGGCTGTTAGCAAATACTTTTAAGTTTATAATTTAACCCGGTTTGATTGATTTCAGATTGGGCTTATGTTTTCTTCTTTTATTAAATCCGGTTGTTTCTGGGGTGTTTATGGAACAATGAGAGATGTTTTTATAAAAAGTTTATTTAGATTTTAAAAATTAACTTCTTTTCCAACTTACCGAGAAGTTACGAACTTCTTTTCTTGTTTGCCGAGAAGTTACAACTTCTTTTCCAACTTGCCGAGAAGTTACAACTTCTTTTCCAACTTGCCGAGAGGTTACGAACTTCTTTTCCAATTTACCGAGAAGTTAAATTATAAAAAATGTATTTTGTATGGTTCTGTAATTTCTCTTGATATTTTTTTACATGCATCTAATATAATTATTAGTTTTATAATATAAAGGAAAGTCAAATGGGATTCTGGGGTATAGGTGGAAAAGAAAAAATTTCTATAGAAATTGATAAAGATCTTTATGCGGATTTTTGTGTAAGATGTGCGCAGACAAATATTAATAAGGTTATTGAAAAATTAATAAAAGATTATTTAGGCGCTTCAAGCATAAATAATAATGATTTAGATAATACCGGTAATTTAGACAATATAGATAATGCAAATACCATAGAAATAATAACTAAACCCAAAAGAGAATTTATTGTAAAGGGACAGTCTTTTACCGAGGAAGAATTTGAAAGTTACCTTAGAAAAATGGTTCCTTGCAATGTCAAAAGAACAATCTTTTATAGAAATAAAGAAAGTGAACAAGGTATCTGGAAAGTTAGAAATTTTACAGAGACATCAAGTTTAAATGTAAATCTTGCAGCTGGGGCACTGAGGGATTGGAGAAAATTAGGAATTATTGGTATAAAATTAGAAATTGAGTGATTACAATACAAATCTATTTCTTTTGATTTTAGACTTATAATTTTTTTATAGTCATACACTATATATAGATCAATAGGGATTACTTTTATGAGAAATGTATTCAAATCTAAAAAGTTAATCTCTTTTGAAAAAATCAGAAGTTAAATTATAGAAAATGTGCTTCTGTATAGTTACATGATTTCTCTTGATATCTCCTTATATACTTTTTAATATACTATTAGTTTTACAAAATATGAGGAAAATCAAATGGGATGGTTGTATAAAAATAAAAAAGAAAAAATTTCTATAGAGATTGATAAAGATCTTTATGCTGATTTTTGTGTAAAGTGTGCTCAAACAAGCGTTAATGATGTTATTGAAAAGCTAATAAAAGATTTCCTTAAAGAAAAAGATATGATATTGCTCTCCCAACCTAAGAGGAGTTCAAGAAATATAAATATAAAAAATACAGATGTTAAAAATATTGAAATGTTTCTGAACTGGATGGACAACAAAAAAAAGATAAATGGTAAACCTTACGCAAGTACTACAATTAGGAGCTATACTGACGGTGTGAGATATGTATGTAAGGCTGAAGGTATTTCGGATTTTTTAGATTTAGTTAAAAACATTAATGAGATTCAGCCACAATATGATAAGGGGGGAATAAAGCAACGTCCTTATGGTGATGATCATGGATCTACTATAGCTGTTCTTAAATTGTTATTGAACTATAGTTAATTGAATAACCATATTACTCCGTTTTTTGACTTCTCGGCCTATGATTTTTCATAGGTATATGCTTTTAATATTTATATAAAAGGCTTATTTCTGGACTGTTAAAGGTACCTTCATATAAGTATTTTACAGCATTTATGGATAATCAATATTCATTTTATTACTATGCCATTCATATAGTAAACCCTGATATTTTTTACCTAACCCTAAATCCCTTTACAAAAGGGACTTAAAGTATATCAGATATATTACCTCTATAT
>UMKV01038004.1_pt1 | contig 11850 bp, 9 predicted proteins | sample 1966381 | NCBI WGS metagenome assembly UMKV01 (sample SAMEA4836182, study PRJEB28245) | human gut metagenome | biome: gut microbiome; material: fecal sample | place: Denmark | collected 2008
CCCCATACATATGGATTACCGACAAACTGTGTTGCATAAGCCACCAGTGATACTCTTGTATCTGAAACACCCTGACCATATTTTAATTCTGTCATGGTCTGTGCCTTTGGCAGCTGCTGTGAAATCTCTACATAGTCGGTGCTTGCATATCCTACATCACCATCTAAGTCTACTTCCACCCAGCCATCATACTGATTTAAAACCTCTAATTCTTCTCCTTCCGGCATCAATGCAAGTTTGGTACAATCGGTATTCATCTCAGCACGTACATTTAAAGTCTGTGTTGTAACGGTTGCAATGGTCTTCATTACTTCCTGGGCTTTTGCTACAGCTGCCTCTCCGGTAATGATATATTCTGCTTTTACATATCCGGTTACCTGACCAGATTCAATTTTAAGCCACTCGCCATCGTCCTCTAATATTTCACATCCGGCATCGTTCTGCATCTTTCCTACGATATCAGAATTGGTATCCGGCTGTTCCCTTACATTTAAACTGCTGTCAACCTGTGCAATACCAAGATTGGTATATCCACAGATTGTTGTATCTGCAGGTACCACTGTATCGGTTGCTGCTGTATCTGCAGGTACCGTTGTATCGGTTACTGCAGCATCCTCAGACTGTCCTTCCATCGTTGTAACAGTATTGGTTGCTGAAACAACAATATCTGTATTATAATAGGAATCCATTGTAGCAAATATTCCTGCATTTAAGCCGGAACCTGCTGATGTCTGTGCAGCTGCGCCACCCTCAAGCGCCACTGTAAGTCCACAGGTAAGAATAAATGCTGTTGTCTTCCACTTTCTATTGTTCTTCATAAAAATATGCCTCCTGACATTGTAACGATGCAAAATGCACCCTGCATTTCCGCATCTGTTCGAATCAATATGCTTCTCCATATTTTAAGATTATAGCAACGTGATTTCATAATGTCAACATAAATATGTAACAATTATGTAACAATTGTTCGAAAATTTACGAAATTCATATATTTAATGCTGCTGTACATAAAATCTGCCATAGGCAATATCCTGTTCGAGCTGTTGCTTTAAAGCCTCTAAGGATTCAAACTTCATCTCGCTGCGCTCTCTGCTCCGGAAGCAGACACGCACTTTCTTTCCATAGAGATTCTCATTAAAATCAAAAATATTGGTTTCCACTGCCACCGGATTAACCCCTTCGATAGTCGGCTTACATCCCACATCTGCGATTCCATGATACGTCTTATCCCCTACTACAACATCACAAACATAGACGCCAAACGGCGGAAGCAGTTTGTTTTCCGGCGGTATGATATTTATGGTCGGGATTCCAAGTACCTTTGCGCCCATTTCTCTGCCATGTATTACAACACCTTCCACAAAATAATCATAGCCAAGAAGGTATTTTACTTTTTCCATATTGCCCTTTTCTACTTCTTCCCGGATAAAGGTACTGCTGATATCCCGATTCTCATACTGAACCTTATCTATTACCTTAAGTTCATAATGCAGCTTCTTCGCATATATTTCCAGCAGATGGTAATCTCCGCGGCGGTTATGTCCGAAATGAAAATCTGTTCCAACCACAATGCCACGGATTTTCATGGAAGAAGCCAGCATTTCAATAAATGCTTCCGGTTCCATGGTCATGACTTCTTTGGTAAAAGGATATTCAATCAGATAATCAATGCCCTGCTCTTCACAGATTGCAACCTTCTCTTCATTCGTCGTAAGCACCTTCTGGACTTCATTTATCCTGCCCGGTCTCGGCGGAATGGCAAAGGTAAACAGTACCGTTGCACAGCCTTTATTCTTCTGCTCCATCATATGTTCTAATAAAGTCTCATGTCCTCTGTGCAGACCGTCAAATTTGCCAAGGGAAAGCACGCATTCTTCTTCAATATGAAATTCTGTTGTTCCATGTATATACTTCATTTTTTATACCTGCTTAAATGTCTTTTTCCTTCTCATTGCTGTGTAAAGAAAAGTTTTACCGGCTTAAACAGCCTGTCCGCTGTACGGTATTCATATATTCCAACAAAATGATTTGCATTGTCATACACTCTGACTTTTTTACAGTCATCTTCTTTATAAAAAGAAGCAAGCGTATGTTCTATCGTCTCTGCCTCTGCTATCACAGGCAACGGCAGCTTATTTCCATTATATAAAAGTGCAGTACTATCTTTGCGGCTGTGAATCTGTGGCAGATTTTTAAATACGGTATCAATGGGATATAAAATTTCTTCTATCTTACCACTTTTCATTATTGTCTCAATTTCCTGCAGTGTTTTTGCATCTTCTATTTGAAAATCTGAAACTCTTGTCCGTACCAGGTACTCCATACAGGCTCCACAACCTAATTTTTCTCCGATGTCATGGCACAATGTCCGGATATAAGTTCCTTTGGAACAGTGCACCCGCATGGTCACTCGCGGCAAGTCGATTGATAAAATTGCAATATCTAATATCTGAACCTTCCTTGCCTTGCGTTCTACTTCCACACCGTTTCTCGCTAAGTCACATAATTTCTTTCCATTGACCTTCAGTGCAGAATACATCGGTGGAATCTGTGCATATTCTCCCACAAAGCTTTCAATACACTGCTTTACTTCTTCTATGGAAAAATTTACCTCGGATTCCTTTAATATGGTTCCTGTCATATCCTGGGTATCCGTTTCTTTTCCCAAAAGCATGACTGCCTCGTATACCTTGTCCTTATCAGTTAAAAGGTCACAGACTCTGGTTGCTTTTCCTATACATACAGGAAGTACGCCCTCCGCATCCGGATCAAGCGTACCTGTATGTCCAATCTTTTTCATTTTTAAAATTCCACGCAGCTTTGCAACTACGTCAAAGGACGTAAATCCTTTTTCTTTTCTCACATTAATAATTCCGTCCATACGTTATCCTGTCTATTTCAAAAGCTGTTTTTCAACGTCCTTTACGATTCCCTCAAGAATCTCTTTGGCATTGCCTTCTATGGTTGCTCCGGCTGCCCGTATATGACCGCCTCCACCATAGGACATCATAATAACTGCCACATCTACCTTACCACTGGAACGCATGCTTACTTTAAAGCTTCCATCCTCATTTTCGTAAAGAAAGATTGCAGCTTCCACATCTTTGGTAGCACGAAGCTGCTGTACGATTCCTTCTAAATGTTTCGGAAGAACCTGGTATTTTTCCATTTCTTCTTTGGTTACGATAGATGCAATGCATTTTCCATCTAAAAAGAGCTGGCTGTCCACCAATGCCTGACCTAAAATCCGGTTCTGCTCGTAAGTTTTCTCATAATAAGTCTTATCCACGATACGGCTGAAATCAATTCCCATTTCCATCAGCCTGCCGGCAATGTTCATGGTCTTTGCAGAAGTACAGGAATACTGGAACACACCGGTATCATGCACAATTCCCACATAAATACATTCTGCAATTTCCTTTGTAATCTTCTCTTCATCTATGAGTTCATATACAAGCTCACAGGTTGAACTTGCCTCCGGGAAAATGTAGTTTGCATCTGCAAAGTTCTGATTGCTGATATGATGGTCAACACAGAAGGTGCGTTTTGCTGCATGAAAATATTTCACTGCATTTCCCAGTCGTTTCTCATCACCGCAGTCCAATGCAATAAATAAATCGTATGGCTCTTTTTCTATATAAGAGCTGTCAATTTTATCTGCATTTGCAAGGAATTTGAAAATGTTTGGAATCGGTTCCAGATGGAGTTCCACTTCCATTTCCGGATGATATTTTCTGATATAGTTATATACTGCTAACGTGGAACCTACACAGTCTCCGTCAGGTTTTACATGACCGGCTATTGCTACACGCTTCACATCATAAAGCTGTTCCTCTAATTTCATTGGCAACACCTGCTCTCTTTCTCTTCGGATGAGGCTTAGGACTCTTCCTGTCCAATCACCTCATCAATTTTCTTTGACATGTTTACACCATACTCAATGGACTGATCCAGAATAAACCGAATCTCCGGAGTATTTCTTAAATTGATACTTTTTGCGAGGGCATGACGAATATACCCTTCTGCACTATTAAGACCTTTGATTGTATTATTCTGAGCTTCTTCGTCTCCGAATACACTGATATACGCCTTACAGGTTTTTAAATCCGGTGCCACTTCTACGGCGACCACACTGGTCATCGGTGCAATACGCGGGTCTTTTACTTCACTCCGGATAATGTTGGAGAGTTCTCTTTGAACTTCTCCATTTATCCGCATATTTTTCATACTATTTTTTTGCATAATTTTCCTGTCCTTCTATCAGATTATCTGGCAACCTCTACCATCTTATATGCCTCTACCTGATCCAGTTCTGCAATATCATTAAATCCTTCGAATACAAGACCACACTCATATCCGGCTTTTACTTCCTTCACATCGTCCTTGAAACGTTTCAGGGAAGCAAGATTTCCTTCAAATATCTGTGTTCCCTCACGGGTAATACGGACTTTACATCCACGCTCGAAGTTACCATCCAATACATAAGAACCTGCAATGTTACCAACACCGGATGCTTTGAAAATCTGACGAACTTCTGCATGGCCGATTACTTTTTCTTCGTATACAGGATCTAACATTCCCTTCATAGCAGCTTCTACGTCTTCAATTGCGTTATAGATAACTTTATAAAGACGGATATCTACACCTTCATTTTCAGCAGTAACCTTTGCTGTAGGGTCCGGTCTTACGTTAAATCCAATGATGATTGCGTTAGATGCAGATGCTAAAGTAACATCAGATTCGTTGATTGCACCAACACCACCATGGATAATCTTAACCACAACTTCGTCGTTGGAAAGTTTTACAAGACTCTGTTTTACGGCTTCTACAGAACCCTGGACGTCTGCTTTAACAATGATATCCAGCTCTTTTACATCTCCGGACTGAATCTGTGAGAACAGGTCATCTAAAGACATTCTGGAACGGGTCTCCTCTAACAGTTTTGCCTTTCCTTCGGAAATATATGTCTCTGCAAAGTTTCTTGCATCTTTTTCACTGTCACATGCTACGAATGTTTCTCCTGCATCCGGTACACTGGAAAGTCCTAAAATCTCTACCGGCATGGATGGTCCGGCTTCTTTTACTCTTCTTCCCTTATCATCAATCATGGCACGCACTTTACCATATGCACTACCACAGGCAATCGGCTCACCAACTGTAAGGGTTCCCTTCTGTACTAAAACAGTTGCTACAGCTCCTCTTCCTTTATCCAGCTGTGCCTCAATGATAACACCACGGGCTTTACGTTTTGGATTTGCCTTTAACTCACTGACTTCTGCTGTTAATAATAACATTTCCAATAACTGGTCAATACCTTCGTGGGTATGAGCAGATACCGGTACAAAAATGGTGCTTCCACCCCAGTCTTCCGGAATCAGTTCGTATTCGGATAACTCCTGTTTTACTCGGTCGATATTGGCATTTGGCTTATCAATCTTATTGATTGCTACTACGATTTCAATTCCGGCTGCTTTAGCATGGTTAATTGCTTCTACAGTCTGCGGCATGACACCATCATCTGCTGCAACTACAAGAATTGCAATGTCGGTAGATTTTGCTCCACGCAGACGCATTGCGGTAAATGCTTCATGTCCCGGTGTATCTAAGAAGGTAATCTTCTGTCCATTGATACTTACCACATAGGCTCCGATATGCTGTGTAATACCACCAGCCTCACGGTCTGTTACATGTGTATTACGGATTGCATCCAGAAGGGATGTTTTACCATGGTCAACGTGACCCATTACACAGACAACAGGTGGTCTTGGAACTAAATCTTCTTCTCTTTCTTCATCCTCTTTTAAGAGCTCTGCAATTACGTCTACCTTTTCTTCCGGCTCTGCAATACAGTTAAATTCCAGTGCAATTTCTTCTGCACTGTCATAGTCGATTTCCTGGTTTACGGTAACCATCTGTCCCTTCATAAAGAGCTTCTTGATGATTTCAGAAGCCTGAACCTTCATCTTATCTGCCAGTTCCTTAATCGTCATACGCTCCGGCAGGGATACGCTGCGGATGGTATCTTCTTCCTTTGGTTTCGGCTGTGCAGGACGTTTCTTCTTACCGCCGTTTTTCTCAAGATTTACATATCTTTCCTGTTTCTTGCTTCCTAACTTATCGTGCTCCTGCACCTGTTTCTTACGGGTATTGTCACGGTCACGGTTTTCACGGCTTTCTTTTCTTAAATCATCCGGTCCTGCCTGGATAGCTTCTTTATTGAAACGGTTTAATTCCTGATCGAATCTTCCACCATTTCTTCCGCCTCTTCCATTTCTGTCGCCTTGTGGACGGTTATTATTGTATGGTCTGTCTCCCTGTGGGCGGTTATTGTTGTACGGTCTGTCTCCCTGCGGGCGGTTGTTATTGTACGGTCTGTCTCCCTGCGGGCGGTTGTTATTATACGGTCTGTCTCCCTGCTGACGGTTATTATATGGTCTGTCCCCCTGCGAGCGGTTGTTATTGTACGGTCTGTCTCCCTGCTGACGGTTATTATACGGTCTGTCTCCCTGTGGGCGGTTGTTATTATACGGTCTGTCTCCCTGTGGACGGTTATTGTTGTATGGTCTGTCTCCCTGCTGACGGTTATTGTTAAAGTTTCTTGTCTCCGTCTTCTTCTCTTCTGTTTTCACTACCGGTTTCTCCTGAACAGTTTTTGTTTCCGTAGTCTTTACTTCTGCAGTTTTCGTTTCTGCTGGTTTTACTTCTGCAGCCTTAACTTCTGTTGCCTTTACCTCTGCCGGCTTAACTTCTGCAGCTTTTACCTCAGCAGGCTTTGGTGCTGCCGGTTTTGCAGGCTGAGCTGGTCTTGCAGCCGGTGCCGGTCTTCTTGCTTCTCCGGTCTTGGCATTGGTGTGATAAGCCTGACGTCTGCTTCCCGGATTGGTCTTGCTGTTCTGTGGGTTAAATACAGCAGAAATACTTGCTTTTTTCTTCGGTCGAGCCGGTGCCTCTGTTGATTTTGCCTCGCCTGCAGCTTTTGTTTCACCTGCTGGCTTTGCTTCTGTTGCAGCTTTTGCTTCACCTGCCGGCTTTGTCTCTGCTGCCGGCTTTGTCTCTGCTGCCGGCTTTTTCTCTGCTGCCGGCTTTTTCTCTGCTGCTGGTTTTGCTGCTCCGTTTACTTTAGAACGCACCAGCTTCTGTGCATCTTCATCTATACTATTGCTGGATGTCTTTACTTCATACTGGGTTCCTTGTAAGGAATCCAAAACATCCTGCGGCTTTATATTTAATTCTTTTGCGAGTTCATATACTCTGAGTTTTGACATATATAACTACCTCCGTTATTCAGTTGTTAACAGTTTCAATTGCTTTATGACGGCTTTGGCAAGACCTTCGTTGGTAACTGCCAATGATGCCCGAAATTCTTTTCCAATATGATGTCCGAGACTCTCCTTATCAGCATAAGCATAAAACGGCACTTCATAAAAGCTGCACATATCACGGAAATGTTTCTTCGTATTATCTGAAGCATCTCCTGCGACAATGACCAGATGAGCCTTTCCTTCTTTTACCGCTTTCTCTGTTGAAAATTCTCCGCTTGCAACATTTCCTGCCTTGGCAGAAAGTCCAAGCATGGATAACACCTTATCTTGTTTCAATATTCTGCATCTCCTTTTGCAACTCCTCATATATTTCTTCCGGAATCGCCATTTTCAAAGATCTTTCCAAGCCCTTTGTCTTTTTTGCTGCCAAAAAGCAATCCATATTCGGACAGATATATGCGCCTCTTCCATTCTTCCTTCCAGTGGAGTCCACTACAAGTTCATCTTCCGGCGTATGAATAATCCGAATCAGTTCTTTCTTGCTTTTCATTTCCTGGCATCCTACACATTTCCGCATAGGAATCTTCTTATTCGTTGCCATCTATGAACTCACCATCTCCTGTGTTTTCTTCTTCATAACCTTCTTCATACTCCTCATCATAGTCCTCGTAATCATTTTCATAATCCATAAATTCACCGGACTCTCTTGCCTGTGTCTCACTCTTGATATCAATCTTGAATCCGGTCAGTCTTGCAGCAAGTCTTGCATTCTGTCCTTCTTTACCGATAGCAAGTGACAACTGATAATCCGGAACAACAACCTTTGCGCTCTTCTCTTCGCCATCTGCGATTACGGAAATAACTTTTGCTGGGCTTAATGCGTTCTCGATTAACATGGCAGGATTCTCATTCCAGTTAATGATATCAATTTTCTCACCGCGTAATTCACTTACGATAGCATTTACCCTGGCTCCGTTCATACCTACACAAGCTCCTACCGGATCCACATCAGGGTCATTGGAGTAAACAGCAATCTTGGTTCTGCTTCCTGCTTCACGGGCAATACTCTTAATTTCTACAATACCATCTTTTACTTCAGTAACTTCTGATTCAAACAGACGTTTTACTAATTCCGGATGGGTTCTTGAAACCATAATCTTTGGTCCCTTTGGTGTAGATTTTACTTCCAGGATATATACCTTGATACGTTCAGTCGGTTTGAATACCTCTCCCTTTACCTGCTCATTTTCAGTAAGAATGGCATCTGCTTTACCAAGATTAATGGAAATATTTTTTCCAACATATCTCTGTACAATTCCGGTTACAACGTCTTTTTCCATGCTGTAATATTCGCTGTAAATTGCTTTTCTTTCTTCCTCACGAATCTTCTGTAAAATTACGTTCTTTGCATTCTGTGTTGCAATACGTCCAAATTCTTTGGATTTAACTTCTACATTTACCACATCACCAAGATTGTACTCAGAATCAATCATGCGTGCATTTGCAAGGCTGATTTCTGTTACATCATCTTCTACTTTTTCCACTACGGTCTTCTCAGCAAGCACATGGAACTCGCATGTTTCCGGGTCAATATTTACTTTAATATTATCTGCCTTTCCAAAATGGTTTTTGCATGCAGTCAGCAGAGAATTCTCAATTGCCTCAAGTAAAGTCTCTTTGCTGATATTTTTTTCCTGTTCCAGTATTGTCAATGCTTCCAACAACTCGTTATTCATTTCTTTATCCTCCTATATACTTATTTTCTAAGTTGTATGCTATGTTAATGATTAAAAATCGATGGCAAGACGGATTAATGCAATATCCTTCTTATCAAATACCTTCTGTCCATAAGATTCGTCTTCAATTGTTACGGTATTCTCATCATATGCACTTAAGACTCCACAAAATTCCTTTTCATGGTCTATGGCACGATACAGACGTATCTCCACTTCTTTTCCCATAGAACGGACATAGTCCTTTTCTTTCTTCAACGGTCTGCCAAGTCCCGGCGAACTCACTTCAAAAATATAAGAGTCTTCCACATAATCTTCCCGATCCAGAATCTCATTCATTTCCCGTGCTACCATTTCACAGTCATTGACGGTAATTCCGCCTTCCTTATCAATGTAAGCCCGTAAGTACCAGTCGGAACCTTCCTTGACATATTCCACATCTACCAGTTCAAAATGATACTTATCAACGATTGGCTGAATGAAGCTTTCTGTCTTCTGTTCATAAATTTCTTTTCTGGACATGTAACCACCTTTCCATCTGCTTAAATTTTGTTCTAAACATGAATTGAGAGTGGACGCAACGCCCACTCTCAAAGCCTAAATCATCATGTACTGTATTATTATAGCACTATTTTCTTAAATTGCAAGATTTTATTTCCAAATTATCTACTTTCTGCCGGCTTTTCCTGCCTTTTTCTGTGACCAGACAGAACATGCTCCAATCACTACGGCAACCAGAATTGTAAATACATATGCCATCCATGCTGGTAATGTTCCTGCAGATGCTACTGCTGTGCTGCCGTTTCCATCACCTTTTACTAAAATCAATGCAGAAACCGGAGCTACTTCTGCTGTTCCAGAAATTGTTTCAATCGTATCTGTTCCTGCTAAGGTATCATTAATGCATACATTCCAGTTTCCTTCCGGAAGAGTTACTTCTTTTTTCTCATTATTGGCATTGAAGATCACATACATTCCATCTGCTGTCTCTCCGTCAACATCACCGGTAATTGCAAACGCTACTACATTATCATCTAAATCTTCTACCGGAGTCGCATGTGCTTTTACATCCTCTGCATTGTCAAGGCGAAGCACCGGATGTGCCTTACGGAATGCAATCAGTCCTTTATAATACTGGAAAACATTCTGATACTGTTCATCTTCCAGATTGCTCCATTTTAAGCTGTTTACTGAATCTGGTGAGGCATAGCTGTTTTCATCTAGACCACCATCTGCTTTCACTTTGCTTCTTAAGAATTCTTCTCCTGCCTGCATAAACGGAACACCCTCTGCCGTCATATAAATGGCTGCTGCAAGATTGTTCATGCGGATTCGCTCCTCCACGGAAGCTTCCGGAGTAGAACGGATAATACGATCCATCAGGGAAAGATTATCGTGACAGGATGCGTAGTTAATGGACTGGGAAGGTGTAGTACACCATTCCGGTGATAATCCCATAAAGCATTTTTGTAAGGTCTTCTCTTTGCCATTTGCTCCGGATACAAAACCTTTTTCTGTAGTTGAAAATGTATTTCCTTTTAACAAATCTCTTAAAGTATCACTGAAAAAAGCCATTTCCGGTACTTCTGTGGAATTGGTCTGTGTTGTCATGGAATATCCTTCTTTGGTAAGGCTTGTCTGCATCGACCACCCTTCTCCGTAGAAGATAACATCCGGGTGGTCTTTGTGCACTTCCTCGATTACCTCGTTCATGGTTTCCGTATCCAAAAGTCCTACCAGGTCAAAACGAAAGCCATCAATATGATATTCATCTGTCCAGTATTTCACAGAGTCCACAATATATTTCTTCACCATGGAACGCTCGGATGCTGTGTCATTTCCACAGCCGGAACCATTAGAATAAGTCCCATTATCATTTACTCTTGAGAAATACTCCGGCACAATTACGTTAAAACAGAATTCTCCTGCATTGTATACATGATTGTAAACCACGTCCATAACGACACTGATATCGTTATCATGTAATGTCTTTACCATTTCTTTAGCTTCTTTCACCCGGACTTCTCCATGATATGGATCCGTGGAATAAGAGCCTTCCGGTACGTTGTAGTTGACCGGATCATATCCCCAGTTAAACTGCGGTGTATCCAGCTTTGTTTCATCTACGGAACCATAATCATAAAACGGAAGTAAATGTAAATGTGTGATTCCCAAATCCTTGATATGGTCAAGTCCGGTCGGAACACCATTTTCAGTTGTGGTTCCGGTCTCTGTCAGTCCTAAATATTTTCCAACGTTTTCAATTCCGGAACTGGAATCTGAAGAGACGTCACGGATATGCATTTCATAAATAACAGCATCATTAATACCCTCTCCGGCATGTGGGTTACTGTCACTGGCCCACCCTTCCGGATTGGTGGATTCCAAATCAATTATCATGGCACGTTTTCCGTTGACACCTGTGGTTCTTGCATATGGGTCATTGGCTTCTTTTTCCTCACCATTAATGGTAACGGTATAAGTATAATAGGTACCATTTAAATCTCCATCCTTTGATGCAACCCAGGTTCCGTTTATATCTGCAGTCATTGGAATGGATTCGATTAAATCATCGGTTCCTTCTGTCCCTGATTCATAGAGATTTACAGAAACAGCCTGTGCGGTTGGTGCCCAGAGACGGAACGCTGTGCTGTCTTTTGTCCAGGTTGCACCAAGGTCATCTCCGTCATAAGTATATTCTTCTTCAAATTCTTTGGTGGAATATACGCTCGGCATCACTACTTTATATTCAGTTCCTTCGTATGTAATCTGATAGCTCTTATAAGCATCTAATGGTTCTTCCACAACTACCTGATATACGAAATCATCATCTTGTGTTACTTCTTTGATAGTAA
>UMKV01031751.1_pt1 | contig 11769 bp, 13 predicted proteins | sample 1966381 | NCBI WGS metagenome assembly UMKV01 (sample SAMEA4836182, study PRJEB28245) | human gut metagenome | biome: gut microbiome; material: fecal sample | place: Denmark | collected 2008
CCCAAACCAGGCGCTCTAGCCAAACTGAGCCACACCCCGATTCTTTCACTCCTGCACATCCCACGATTGACGCAAATAGAATTATATTATAGGCTTTCCAAAAAGTCAACAGTTTTTTTATATTTTTTTGCTATTCCAGGTATCTGACCGTATATTCTGCGTTTCCCACTTCATCCATCTCCATGATAATATAGCTCGGCTTTCTTCCTTCCTGCCGCGGATAGGAAAGGCTTCCGGGATTGAGCAGGACCAGATCATTCTTCTTCTCGATCTTCGGTCGGTGCGTATGACCGTACATCGCGATATCGAAGCCCCGTGCGCGCGCCTCCCTGCCGAGCATCTTCGTGTCCAGGGATACATAATAATAGTGTCCGTGCGTCAGAAGCGTCCGGTATTTACCGATCATGATCTCCTTCTCCCGCGGCATATCCCCGAAGAAATCATTATTTCCGCTCACGATATCGAGCGGCTGTCCGGCAAGCTGACACATGTACGCTTCTGTCTCCTCCGCGTCGCCCAGATGGATCACGCGATCCACTGGCTTTTCTATCTGAAGTACCTTTTCAAAATTCTCATCCCTGCGATGGGTATCACTGACGATCAGTATCTTCATGAACTCACTTCTCCTTATTATAGTATGTTTTTAACTGCTCTTTCATCGCCCGCAGCGCCTTGCCGCGGTGGCTGACCTCATTCTTCTGCTCCGGGGAGATTTCCGCGGATGTACAGCCGTACTGCGGCAGATAAAAAATCGGATCATAGCCAAAGCCGTTTTCACCGGCGATTTCATAGCCGATCTCACCCTCCATCACACCCTCGCTTGTGAGCACGGTCCCGTCCGGAAGCGCCGCCGCGATCGCGCAGACAAAACGCGCCGTCCTCTTTTCCGGCGGTGCATCGGCCAGCAGTTCCAGGATATGATTGTTTTTAATATCGTACGAGGTGTGCTCCCCCATATAGCGGGCGGAATAAATGCCCGGCGCCCGGTCCAGATAGTCGACCTCCAGCCCTGAATCATCCGCAAGTACGATGGCATCCGTCAGCTTCTGCACCGCACAGGCCTTGATCCTGGCGTTTTCCGCAAAGCTTTTGCCATTCTCCTCCACCTCCACCGAAATGCCGGCTTCCTTCTGTGAGAGCACCGGGATGCCCAGATCCGCGAGGATCATCCGCACCTCTTTCATTTTCCCCTCATTCCCTGTAGCAAATACTATTTTTTTCTCCATGTTATTCCCTTCTGTTTCCTGTATATGCTTTCAGGCAGACATTCGCCTGATGCTCTTCCTCCGAGCGTACCCATATAATACCATTATGGCTAATATACCCCTCTCCATCGGAAATATCAACTGTTTTTGTCGCTTCCCCCGCCATATATTCCGTCGCCACCGGATACTGGCTCCCCGGCGTATGTATTTCCAGCACAACGGCGTATCGCTGCCCCGGCTGCAGCTGCAGGGGCTCCTCCAGCTCTATTGTGTAGTAGCCGGCCTCCGAAAGCGCTCCCTTCTTTAGGCTCCTGCGCTTATAAAAGGACGCTTCATCCTCGAAATCTTCGACGATATAGATCTCATACTCCGTATTCTGCCCGGTCGCGTAAAAGCCGACCGCCTTCAGATCTTCATTTCCCATTGCCGTATATATATTTGCAGCAAAACAGCTTTCATCCCCGTAACCGAGCTGACCCACCCAGCCGCAGAGATCGGTCTGATAGATATGGTCATAGTTGTCCGTATCCTCCATTTTCGTATAGGCGACCGCCTGGTTGCCGATATTCCGATCCGCGTAGGATACGTAAAACACACCGCCGTCCCCAAATTTTTCTCCCCAGCTGTTCTGGCAGATAAACGCACCCTTTTCCGTCGTATTCCGGTTAAACTGTGAGGCCTCGTAATCATCATCCCAGCCGATGATCAGCACGTCGTGATTTGCAGTCTCGTCGCCGTCGTACAGGTAGGAATACACAAGCTGGTTGTAGTAAACCGAAGAGCTGAAGGCATTGTCCAGATCCATGTAGATGGCAGACTGCACCGCCCCATACTGATAAACCGCCCGCTTTATCGCGTCATAATCCTTATTTTTGAACATCTGTATTTCCTGCACATGCTTCACGGCGGCAAGATTTTCCGGCGAATAGCCGTCCCCATAGGGATCATCCTCCTCCAGCACCGGTCCCTGCCAGGCGGCAAGGTACGCCATCGCCATCGTGTAAGCGCCGCCGTCATTCTGACCCTTGGAAAAACTGTTCCTCAGCGACAAATGATCCGGCGAAAACACCCACCGTTCCTGCGGGAGAAAATAGGCTTCCATCGCCGAGGTCGCCGTGATCGCCCAGCAGGTGCCAAGCGTTCCCTGGCTTCGGACGGTCGCCATCCTGCCGACCTCCCGCGCATCGTAGCGCGCCGGAAGCGCCGCCGTCTCCTGTGCGGTGCCCTGCGTCCCCGGCTCCGTTGTCTGCTGCATGCTGCCCTGCTCTCCAGGTTCCGTTATCTGCTGCATGGTGCCCTGTGCCCCCGGCTCCGTCGTCTCCTGCATGACCGGCACGGCTTCCCCTTCCGTCTGCCGTACCAGGTCAAATGCCAGATAGCCTATGAGACACACCAGCACGATCGTTAATAATCTCTCTGTTATTTTAATCAATCTGTCTCCCCTGTTTCTTTGCCCGCGGAGGCTTCGGTCCCAGGAACTGATAAAGATAGGTTTTCATCATTCCATTATAGATTTTCCGGTTTTTATCCGCTTTCCTCCCGATGTACTTCTCCGCGTCCCCGTAGGAAGTAATGACATACTCCGACCAGCAGTCCAGCCGCGCAAACCCCTCGCCGATCTCACGATAAAGCTGCGGAAGCTGTTCCTTCTCGGAAATCCGCTCGCCGTAGGGCGGATTTGTGATGATAAATCCATATTTTTTCGGGTGGCTCAGCTCGCTCACCGGGCGCTGCTGAAAATGGATCAGCTTCTCCACCCCGGCGCGCTTTGCATTCTCCCGCGCCGCCTTCACGATGCTGCCGTCGATGTCATACCCCTGTATGTCCGTTGAAATAGTAGTGTCCGCCAGCTCCGCCGCCTCGTCGGCAACGCCGTACCATAGCTTCTTTGGGATCAGGTTGTCCCATTCGTTTGCCAGGAAGCTGCGGTTCATGCCCGGCGCGATGTTCGCGGCGATCATCGCCGCCTCGATCGGTATTGTGCCACTGCCGCAAAAAGGATCGACCAGAATGCGCTCCCGGTTCCACGGCGTCATCAAAATCAGAGCGCTTGCCAGCGTCTCCGTGATCGGCGCCCTGCTCGTGAGCAGCCGATAGCCCCTCTTGTGAAGCGAATCGCCCGACGTGTCAAGCCCGATCACCGCCTCATCCTTCATGAAGGATACGCGCACCGGATAAGATGCCCCGCTCTCCGCAAACCATTCCTGATGATAGACCGTCTTCAGACGCTCCACCATCGCTTTTTTCATGATCGACTGGATATCCGAGGGACTGAACAGCTTACTCTTGATAGACGTCGCCTTCGCCACCCAGAATTTCCCGTCACGCGGAATAAAGTCCTCCCACGGCAGTGCCTTTGTCTTTTCAAACAGCTCGTCAAACGTCTCGGCGTGCACCCTGCCCACCTTCAGCAGGATGCGTTCCGCCGTGCGCAGGAAGATATTGGCGTAGCAGATCGCTTCCATATCTCCCACAAACGTTACCTTTCCGTTTTCCACCTCGCTGATCTCATAGCCAAGGTCCTGTATCTCTCTTTTTAAAACCGCTTCCATCCCAAAATGGCACGGTGCAATCAATTCCACTGTTTTCATGTTTTCGCCCTGTGCAAACTTTTTTAATGCCCGGTCTTTTGGCTCCTGCCAGAATTTCGCGTCTCCGCGATAAAGGGGCCGTCACTGAAGCATCACGTAAATTGTATCAAATTGCGCTCTTTCCTGTCAATATGTCTCTGTCATTTTGCCGCGGTATGCGCGGAAGCCGCCGACCACCGTTTTTACCTGATATCCTTTTTCTGCCAGTTCCTTCGCCGCAGACATACTGGAAGCGCCGCGCTCGCAGTAAAGAATGAGGGACATATCCATCGGAAACATATAATTGCCCTGCAATTTTTCGTAGGGAACATTGACGGCTCCCCGGATATGGCGCTCCCGATACTCGGCCGGAGTCCGCAGATCTATGATGAGAGCGTCCGGATCACCCACGTATCGCTCTAACTGCACCGGTGTAATCATTTCAAATTTCATGGCAAACACTCCCTGTCAGTATATTCTATTCTATGCAGACGGTGGGAGGCCGTTCCTGTACTTCCGGCGATATTAAAATACAATGTCACCTGCAGGAGGGCATCGCCTTTCGGATACATGGCAACAAAAAATACGCCGGGGAGTGATTTCCCCGACGCATCTTTCCTGCTGCCTGCCGTTTAATAGTCGCAGTTCGTGGTGCGGTTCTGAGACTGTGCGTTGCTGGTCTTATTCTGCACTCTGTTCTGCGCTTTGTTCTGGCTGTTCGTGCTGTTGGTGCTGTTGTTAGCGTTCGTGCTGTTCATGCCGTTTGTGCTGTTTGTGCTGTTATAACCGCAGTTTGTCGCGTTGGATTCGTGCATATTCTTATTCTTTGCCATGACTTTCAACCTCCTGGTTTGTTAACTTTTAGTTACAAACCTTATTATTCCTTAATATTTTTGAAAATATGTATTGCAATTTTTTCCATAATATATTATAATTCCCTTTGTAAGAGAGAATATCTCTTACGACCCCTTATTAATTATTTATACTCCCCTCGAAACAGCAGGTAGCTCCCCTACCTGCTGTTTCACGTTTTTTCGCCGGAACATGACGACAGCTTCTTCAGTGTCTGAAAGACCGAATCCATGATAAAGATCGCCAGCGCGATCACTCCCGCGATCTGCGCGGTGAGCGCAAGATAAGAAGCCGCTTCTTCCATATTCCCCATAAACAACTCATAGCCGGTATGATACATTGTCGCTCCGGGCACCAGCGTAAGGATCCCGGAGATCAGAAAAATGGTCACCGGCGTTTTCAGTATTCGCGCAAACAGATGCGACATCAGCGAGATCACCAGCGCGCTGACAAAGTTTCCCCATATCGGTCCATAGCCTGCGTTGACCGCCAGATAGACCGCCCAGCCGACGGCTCCCGTCAGTCCGCAGTATATCAGAAATTTTTTCGGCGTCTCGATCACAATAGAGAATGCCACGATTGCAATAAACGCTCCGATTATCTGTATCAGCATATGCCCACTCCTCTCATCAGCAGGGTCGCCGCTCCGGCGCCGATCACGATCGCCGCCGCCTTCAGTAGCGCTTCCAGAATCTTTGCCCCGCCTGCCACATAGTCGCCCTGCAGCGTATCGCGCACAGCCGTGGTCAGCGCCGCACCCGGCACGATCGGCATGATGCCGCCGACGATCACCATATCCACATCGAGCGGCGGATAGCAAACTGCCTGCAGAAGCAGTGCCGTAACGCCGATCATCAGCGCGCACAGCATATTTTCCATAAATGCATTGAGCTGCAGCTTCCCGCAAAGAAGCAGCACCGCCGCCAGCACAACGCCCGTGACGCCAGCCGCAATGCCGTCGGCGACTGTGCCGCCGAGCAGGATGGAGAACGCCGCCGCCACCACGACGATGGCGATATTCTTCTGCCAGAGCGCATAGGTGTGCATCTCCATATGCTTCAGCCCTGAAAACGCCTCCTTTAACGACATTTCTCCCGCACAAAACCGGCGGGAGATCTCATTTGTCTTTGCTATTCTGTTCAGATTAGTGTCCCGGTTGCGGATACGCTTCACGACCGTCATGGAATCCATGTCCGGGTTGTCCAGCGTGACGATCAGCCCGGTGGCCGTGACATATGCCTCCGCGGATTTCAGGCCGGACACGGATAGGATCCGGTGAATGGTATCCTCCACGCGGTAAATCTCCGCGCCGCTGCTCAGCATGATCTGTCCGGCAAGCACTGCCGTATCCAGCAGCAGCTTATAGTCTGTCAGTTGATTTTCCATCAGTTACGTCTCCTGAAAATTGATATCACAAGCACGATCAGAAGGATCGGCACAAAAAAGCGGAGGGCAAACGCGGCAACGGAACCGATCAGCCACAGAAGAAGCAGAACGATCGCGATCCCGACGATCGGAAATACCCACTTTGCCACCAGCGGATGAATCCTCCAGGTGTGCACCCTTCCCTGAAATTCCTCCTGCCGCGGCGCTTCCTCGTAGTACTCGCCGCTGTCCGCAGGCTGCGCCGTCTCCAGCAGGGTCTTGGCAATAAAAACAGGACTGCCCAGCTCATCCAGCACATCACTCTCTCTGCGCCCGGCTGCAGTCGCCTCGGAAATATATTCATCATAATAATGAAGATGCCCCTCGATCTGTGAAGGACTCAGCTCGCCCTCCAGCTGCATACGCAGGGTATCTAAAAATTCGCGTTTTGTCATCGTTCCTCCTTTCACGTTAAATTATAGGGCAGGCACGCAAAATTCGCAAGAACTTTTCTTGATTTTCAGAAATATCTGGTCTATACTAAAATTATCAGAAGTTTTTAAAGGGGAGATATCAAAATGAAAGCACGTAAGTATATGCTTCTGCTGCTCGCGCTCTGCTGTCTTGCCGGCTTCTCCGGCTGCCGCCGGGCCCCGGCAGAAACAGAAACATCGTCAGAGACCGTGAAAGAAACGACATCCGAAACGGAAAAGGTCACAGAAACACAAAAACAGACAACGGAAAAACAGACGGAAACCCAGCAGCAAACTGTCAAAAAGACAAGCGTCACACCGTCCACGCAAACGCCGCAGACGCAGACCGCCGCCTCAGAAACGCAGGCTCAGACGACGGAGAGCGCTACCCAGCAGTGCCCTTACTGCTACAGCTGGTTCAGCACCACGCTCCAGGCGGACGGCACCTCTGAGTATTCCACCCATGTAGCAGCGGAGGAAAGCTATCTTCAGAGTATCCAGTCCTCCACCAATGCAGCGGATAATTCTTATACAGACGACTACAATTATCAGACAGGAGCCGATGGAAATCTCTATGCGCAGTGCCCCTATTGTTTCCAGTGGTTCCCCGACACTACAGATGCCGGCGGATACTCGCAGTATGCAGACCACGTAGCTGCAGAAGCCGCTTATGCCGCACAGATCGCGGGAGAAGATCTTGTGCAGTGTCCTAACTGCGGAAACTGGGTGACGCCGGAAGAATATCAGGATCACATCAACAACGGATGGTAAAAAATGCTCACTGCATAAAAAGTGGCGCCAGAATTGCTCCGGCGCCGTTTTTTTGGCTCCTGCATATGCACGCCCGGCCCGAAGGGCGCGTCATCTCAGAAACATTTCTCACGATACGTCGGAGATCTGTTTTCCTGTATGATCCATATGATAGTTTTCTTTATAGATCAGTTCAGAGATCGGCACTACCTCGTACCCCTGCTCTTTTAAACCGGCAAGCAGCGCATCCAGCGCCTGCGCCGTATACTCCGCCCCGTTATGACAGAGGATGATCGCGCCGGGTTCCAGGTTCTTATGCTTCAGCACAGTGTCAAGAATGCTCTGCATCCCGTAATTTTTCCAGTCAAGGCTGTCGACCGACCACTGGATCGGATAATAGCCGCACTCCTGCGCCGTCAGGATCACCTCGTTATCGTAATCTCCGTAGGGCGGACGAAACAGATGCATCTCCACGCCCGTCAGTTCTTTTACTTTATTATGTACCTCCATCAGCTCACTGATGCACTCTTCTTTGGAGAGCTGACTCATGTTTTTATGATTTTCGCTGTGGTTTCCGAGATCGTGACCGGCGGCCTGGATTTTTTTGACATCCTCCGGGTAATCGGAAACCCACCCTCCCGTCATGAAAAATGTCACGTGTACGTTGTGCTTTGCAAGAATATCCAGGATCTGCTGAGTGTCCTCATTTCCCCACGCCGCATCAAAGGAAAGCGCCACCTGCTTTTTCTCCGTATCGACACTGTAGATCGGCAGCTCGCGATCCCCTGCGCGGCTGCTCGTTTGTACGACAGCATCCCCGAAGCGCACACTGCCGACCAGCATCAGCAGCGCACACAAAAAAATCAGAGCGCCGCCCCGGTGACGCTGGAGCAGACGCTCAATTCGTCCGACGTTTTTCATAGCTGTAACCTCAATGCTTTTTTACAGCTTATGAGAACGATGGATATATTATACGTTATATGAGAAAATCCTTCAGTCGCTTACTCCGCGACGGATGACGCAGCTTTCGCAGCGCCTTCGCTTCGATCTGGCGGATACGCTCACGGGTGACATTAAATTCTTTTCCGACTTCCTCCAGGGTGCGCGCCCTGCCGTCGATCAGACCGAAGCGGAGCTGAACGACCTGGCGCTCCCTGTCCGTGAGCGACTCCAGCGCGGTGCCAAGCTCCTCGCGCAGCATGGAGAACGCTGCGGAATCAGACGGAGAAAGTGCAGAATCATCCTCAATAAAGTCCCCGAGATGGCTGTCGTCCTCCTCTCCGATCGGTGTATCAAGAGATACCGGATCTCTGGAAATCTTCAGCACCTCGCGCACACGCGAAACCGGAACATTCAGTCGATCCGCCACCTCCTCCGGGGTCGGTTCGCGCCCCAGCTCCTGCAGAAGGGTGCGCGTCATGCGCAGTGTTTTGTTGATCGTCTCCACCATATGCACCGGCACACGAATAGTCCTGCCGGTATCCGCAATGCCCCTCGTGATCGCCTGGCGGATCCACCAGGTTGCGTACGTGCTGAATTTAAAGCCCTTTGCGTAGTCGAACTTGTCCACCGCTTTCATAAGTCCCATGTTGCCCTCCTGGATCAGATCCAGGAACGGCATCCCGCGGCCGACGTATTTCTTGGCAATGCTGACAACCAGACGGAGATTCGCCTCGATCAGACGCTTCTTCGCCTCCTCGTCACCCTCCTCCACTCTCTTCGCAAGCTCGATTTCTTCCTCGGTGGTAAGAAGCGGCACATTACCGATTTCCTTCAGATACATGCGCACCGGGTCCTCTGTGCTGACACCCTCCAGAACGTCCGCATCGTCTATGATCTCCACCTCTTCCTCATCCGAGAGCAGGAGATCGTCATCATTATCCAGCAGAAGCTCCGTTGTATCGTCCGCATTTTCCTCATGGACAAGGTCGATATTATGCTTTTCCAGATACTCAAAAACAAAGTCCATCTTCTCTTCCGAAATCTGCATCGTTCCGAAAGCGTCGTTTACCTCCTTGTAGGTAAGCATATTCTTTTTTGTCTTTGCCTCTGCTACCAAACCTTCCAGTATTTTTAAAAACTGTTCACGCGTTTCATCCATAAACTACTAAATCTCCTCTCAGGGTAATCTGCGGACCTCCGGTGTGCTCGATGTATGCCCTGGTGATCGTTACCTTACCAATATTGTCATCTTTGGGAATTTCATACATAATATCGAGCATAATTTCCTCAATAATCGCCCGGAGTGCCCTCGCACCCGTCTTTTTCTCAAGCGCACGCTCGGCAATCGCCTCCAGCGCTTCTTCCTCAAACTCCAGCTGTACCTCATCCAGCGCAAGCAGCTTCTGGTACTGCTTTAAAATAGCATTTTTCGGCTCCTTTAAAATCTGTACCATCATCTCCTTCGTCAGTCCCTGCATGGTAAATACGATCGGCAGACGTCCGATAAACTCCGGGATCATTCCAAATTTGCGAATGTCCTCATTGGTCACCTTTTCCAAAATGTGCGGATCGTTGTCGTATTTATCGCGCAGGTCCGCCTGGAAGCCGATAGACGCCTGCTTGTTCAGGCGCTCCTTAATGATATCCTCCAGCCCCGGAAATGCGCCGCCGCAGATAAACAGAATATTGCGCGTGTTTACCGTCTCCAGTGGAACCATGGCATTCTTGCTGTTTGCCCCGACCGGGACCTCCACCTCACTGCCCTCCAGTAATTTCAACATTCCCTGCTGGACGGATTCTCCGCTCACATCTCTCTGCGTCGCATTTTTCTTCTTTGCGATCTTGTCGATCTCATCTATAAAAATAATACCGCGCTCTGCCTTCTCCACATCGTTTCCCGCAGCGGCGAGAAGCTTGGACACCACGCTCTCAATGTCGTCTCCGATATAGCCGGCCTCTGTCAGCGACGTGGCGTCCGCGATCGCAAGCGGCACGTCCAGGAGCTTTGCCAGCGTCTTTACCAGATAGGTCTTTCCACATCCGGTCGGTCCGATCATCAGCATGTTGGATTTCTCAATCTCGATCTCATCCATCGTGCCGGTGGCAACGCGCTTGTAATGGTTATACACGCCGACAGAGATCACCTTTTTCGCATACTCCTGCCCGATGACATACTCGTCCAGGCTCGCCTTGATCTTATGCGGCGCCGGGATCGATCTGATGTCAAACTCCTTCTGCGGCTGCGCCTTTTTCTTTTTCACCTTCTGGCGCTTTGGAATGTCCTCCGGTATATCCGACAGGTTGATCATCTGCATATTCGGAAACCGTTTGGACAGCTCCATCAGCTCCTTATAGCTGCCTGGGTCCATGCGGCTCATGCTGCTGAACGACTTCTGCAGACAGTCCGGACAGATCGTAAGGTTCATAAGCTCCAGCATTTTCCCCGTCTTGCTCTCCGGTCTGTGGCAGATGTAACAGATTTTTTCATATTCGTCGTCTTTTTTTACATCTTCTTTTACTTCTTCGGGTAAAGAATCTTTTTCTTCTGACACAAAATCCTCTCCTTCTTCTTTTGCGTACATATTTCTGCAGGGCATTTTATCCCTTTGCAGCGGGGAAGCCCCCTGCGCAGCAGAAAATCTGCACAACTAGCCCATCATAAGCAATCATAACACACGAATCGTTTTTTCACAAGAAAAGTTTTTATAAAGTTTCTTAATGAAAAACATAAAAAGCCCGGAGCACCTGCGCGCTCCGGGTATCACGATGCCATTTAGAATCCAAAGCCTCTGAAAAAGTCCTGCATTCCATAGCCGTCATCGCCGTTATTGTAATCGTAATAGTAAAGATCATCATCCGAGCTGTCGTCCTGGCTGTCGCTGCCGGATTTGCTGCTGTCGCTGGTTGTCGACTCCAGATCGGACTTCTTGCCGAGCTTCACCTCAAACTGTTTTTCCTGATAACCATTGTCCTCAAATCTCTGCACGGTGACAGTAACAGTCTCGCCGGCTTCGTAATATTTCATACGGTTCAGCAGGTCGCTTCTGCTGGATATCTTCACCTCGTCAAGCTTCGTGATGATATCGCCCACCTCAATGCCAGCTTCCTTGGCAGCGCTGTTGTCTGTCAGCTCAGCAACCATTGCTCCGGACGGTACATGATAGAATTCCTTCACGTCATCATCGACATCCGCCGCCACTGTAATACCGAGTGCTCCGGCCTTATCCTCATCTGCCTTGGTTCTGGTAGTCTGGTTCATCAGATCCTCGATGATCGGCTTTGCGGTGTTGATCGGGATAGCGTAGCCCATGCCCTCCACGCCGTCGACCGCCGCTTTTGCGGAGTTGATACCGATCAGACGTCCTTCCATATCCAGGAGCGCGCCGCCGCTGTTTCCGAAGTTGATCGCCGCATCGGTCTGTATCATATTGTTTGTAACAGTTCCACTGCTGGTGGAAACACTCACCTCGCGGTCAAGTGCGCTGATGATGCCTGCCGTGACGGACTGACCATATCCAAGCGCGTTGCCGATGGCAACCGCCCACTCGCCGACCTGCACCTCGTCGGAATCGCCGAGCTGGATAATGCCGATCTTATCGGCTACCTCGTCGT
>UMKV01067809.1_pt1 | contig 11682 bp, 9 predicted proteins | sample 1966381 | NCBI WGS metagenome assembly UMKV01 (sample SAMEA4836182, study PRJEB28245) | human gut metagenome | biome: gut microbiome; material: fecal sample | place: Denmark | collected 2008
TAGCTGTCAATATTTTCAGGGTGTTCCTTGATTAATTGTGTCAGTGTTACCCCTTTTGCATATTCACTGGTGATAACCCACTGACCGTCTTCTACGGAAATGCTTAAAATCTTTGGAATATCCAGCCCAGTGTCTTCAACACGGGCTGTATTTAACGCTTCATACAAAACATCGGTTTTGCTGTAGTCCGGGGCAAAAACCTTGCGGACTGTATTGCCGTCTTTGTAAACGGCTTTGGTATCTTTTTTAGAAATGCAGTTGTTCATATTCATATCCTTTCTGCCATACCGGCAAATATCATAATGTCACAAATCACAAATCAGCAGCAGATTTATTTACCATAGTAAGCTTTTAAATACATTTCCTTGATTTCACGCATGAGCGGATAACGAGGATTTGCACCGGTACACTGGTCATCAAAGGCCTGTTCTACCATGTCATCTAATGTATCTAAGAAATATTTTTCATCTACGCCGTAATCTTTAATTGTCTTTTTAATACCGACCTTTGCTTTTAATTCTTCGATAGCGGTAAGGAAGTTTTCAAATTTTTCATCGTCATTCTTGCCCTGAATACCAAGGAAGTTTGCACATTCTAAGTAACGCTCCTTGCAGTGCGGATATGCATACTGTGAAAATGTACCCATTTTTGCCGGTACTTCTGCGGCATTAAAACGCATGACATCGGTAATTAAAATGGCATTGGCAATACCGTGCGGCAGGTGGTGGAAAGCACCCAGTTTATGTGCCATAGAGTGGCATACCCCTAAAAATGCATTGGCAAATGCCATACCAGCCATCGTAGATGCGGTTGCCATCTGTTCACGGGCTTTGGCATCATGCGGACCGTTTTCATAAGCCGCAGGCAGATAAGTGAAAATATTTTTCATTGCCTTTAAAGCAAGACCGTCTGTGTAGTCGGTTGCCATGATAGAAGCGTAAGCTTCCAGTGCATGTGTTAAGGCATCAATACCGGAAGCGGCAGTTAAGCCCTTCGGCTGATTCATCATCATGTCGGCATCAATAATTGCCATTTTAGGAAGCAGCTCGTAGTCTGCAAGCGGATATTTGATACCGGAATCCTGGTCGGTAATAACGGCAAACGGTGTTACCTCGGAACCTGTACCGGAAGAAGTCGGAACAGCGATAAAATAAGCTTTTTCGCCCATTTTCGGGAAGGTGTAAATACGTTTGCGGATATCCATAAAGCGCATTGCCATATCCATGAAATCAGCTTCCGGATGTTCATACATTACCCACATAATCTTACCGGCATCCATAGCAGAACCGCCGCCGATAGCGATAATGCAGTCCGGCTCAAACAGACGCATGGCTTTTGCACCCTCTTGTGCGCAGGCAAGTGTCGGATCCGGGGCTACATCGTAAAATGTGGTATGCACAATACCCATTTCATCGAGTTTATCTGTGACACATTTTGTATAGCCGTTTTTATATAAGAACTGGTCGGTTACGATAAAGACGCGTTTCTTTCCCATAACCGTTTTTAATTCATTTAAAGCAACAGGCAGACAGCCCTTCTTAAAATACACCTTTTCAGGGGCACGGAACCAAAGCATATTTTCTCTCCTTTCAGCAACGGTTTTTACGTTAATCAGATGCTTTACACCGACATTTTCAGAAACAGAGTTGCCGCCCCATGATCCGCAGCCCAGTGTGAGGGAAGGTGTCATTTTAAAGTTGTAAAGATCACCGATTCCGCCTTGGGAAGAAGGGGTGTTGATTAATACACGGCAGGTCTTCATCGCTTCTGAGAATACGGCAACCTTTTCGCTTTCCGTTGCGGTATTAATATAAAGAGAAGAAGTATGACCATAGCCGCCGTCTGCGATTAAGTGGCTTGCTTTATCAACTGCATCGTTAAAATCCTTTGCCTTGTACATAGCCAGTACAGGAGAGAGCTTTTCATGGGCAAATTCTTCTGAAATATCCACAGAAGTGACTTCGCCGATTAAAATCTTTGTGTCTTCTGGAACGGTGACACCGGCGAGTTTGGCAATCGTATAAGCACTCTGACCGACAATCTTGGCATTCAATGAGCCGTTGATGATAATGGTCTTACGGACTTTGTCGATTTCATCTTTTGCAAGGAAATGACAGCCACGCTTTGTAAATTCCTCTTTGACCGGTTTGTAAACGGCGGTATCGACAATGACAGACTGCTCGGAAGCACAAATCATGCCGTTATCAAAAGTTTTTGAATGAATAATGGAGTTGACCGCAAGAATAATATCAGCCGAAGCATCAATGATTGCCGGGGTATTGCCTGCGCCAACACCGAGAGCCGGTTTGCCGGAAGAATAAGCGGCTTTTACCATGCCCGGACCGCCGGTTGCAAGGATAATGTCGGCTTCCTTCATCAGGGTATTGGTAAGCTCCAGAGAAGGAACATCCACCCAGCTGATAATGCCCTTTGGTGCGCCTGCGGCAACAGCAGCTTCCAGTACAACCTTAGCGGCAGCAATGGTGCTCTCCTTTGCACGAGGGGGTGGGCTGATAATAATTCCGTTACGTGTTTTTAAACAAATCAAAGTCTTAAAGATCGCTGTTGAGGTAGGATTTGTTGTTGGAATAACAGCGGCAACGACACCAATCGGTTCAGCAATGCGCTTGATTCCGTAAGCACTGTCCTCCTCAATAACGCCGCAGGTCTTTGTATCTTTGTATGCATTGTAAATGTATTCAGAAGCATAGTGGTTCTTGATGACTTTATCTTCCACAATGCCCATGCCGGTTTCGGCAACTGCCTGTTTTGCAAGAGGGATTCTTGCTTTGTTGGCAGCGAGTGCCGCAGCTGCAAAGATTTTATCGACCTGCTCCTGTGAATAGGTTGAAAAAATCCGCTGTGCTTCACGGACTTCTTCAATGCGCTTTTCCAGTGCTTCAACAGTATCAACAATCATAATATTCTTTTCTGACATTTGATGACCTCCAATTTTGTGTAGATTAAGATTGATAATTTATTAACAATGATAGTATACCGTACTTTATGAACTTTGTCAACAATTTAACAATATTGAAAGAAAAAAATTGCTGTGATAATATTTATATATAAGACAATAAGGGGGTTTTTATGATGGATAATTATGGTTTTTACACAGGAAAAAGCTTTGATGCATATGAGTTTTTCGGGTGTCATACAGATGAAAATGGTGCGGTGTTCAGGGTGTTTGCACCGGCGGCAGTCCGGATTAGTGTTATCGGGGAGTTTAACGGCTGGCAGGATACACCGATGAATAAAATCGGTGACGGCAATTTCTGGGCGGTCTATATTGAAGGAGTCAAGCCGGGGCAGATGTACAAATATAAAATTTATAAGCCGGACGGCAGCTGTATGGACCACTGTGACCCATACGGATATGGTATGGAGCTGCGCCCTGCTTCGGCTTCGATTGTAAGAAATCTGTACGGCTATGAATTTCAGGACGATGCATGGATGAAAAAGCGCAGTAACGGGGTGGCTTCGGCATTAAATATTTATGAAATCCATGCGGGTTCGTGGAAAAAACCGCAGAATGGGTGGTATCGGTATGATGAGCTTGCCATGCAGTTAGTTCCTTATTTAAAGGAGTACGGATACAATTATATCGAGCTGCTTCCGATTGGAGAGCATCCGTGTGACGAGTCGTGGGGATACCAGTGCAGTGGCTTTTACAGTCCGACTTCACGGTATGGCACGCTGGACGATTATAAAAAAATGATTGATATCCTGCACCACAATGATATCGGTGTGATCATGGATTTTGTGCCGGTACATTTTGCGGTGGATGCGTATGCACTGGCAAAGTTTGACGGAACGGCGCTGTATGAGTATCCGCATAAGGACGTTGGAAACAGTGAGTGGGGAAGCTGTAATTTTATGCACTCCCGTGGCGAGGTGCGCTCCTTTTTACAGTCCTGTGCGAATTACTGGCTGAAGGAATACCATGTAGATGGTCTGCGCATGGATGCCATCAGCAATATGATTTACTGGCAGGGCAATCCGGCGCGCGGTGTGAATAAGGATGCCGTTGTATTTTTACAGAACATGAATGAAGGACTGGTAAACAGACACAGTGGCATTTTGCTGGCGGCGGAGGATTCCACGGTGTATCCGGGTGTGACAAAGCGCGTGGCGGAAGGCGGACTTGGGTTTACCTACAAATGGGATATGGGCTTTATGCATGATACGCTTGAATACTTCCAGAAAGATACGGGAGAACGTTTAAACAACCGTAATAAGCTGACATTTTCCATGCATTATTTTAAAGATGAGCGGTATCTGCTGGCATTTTCGCATGATGAGGTCGTGCATGGCAAGGCGACAATTATTCAGAAAATGAACGGCGATTATGACAGAAAGTTTCCGCAGGCGCGTGCACTGTATGCGTATATGGCGGCTCATCCGGGCAAGAAACTCAATTTTATGGGCAATGAGATTGCACATTTCAGGGAATGGGACGAAAAACGGGAGCAGGACTGGAATCTTTTGGATTTTCCGAAGCACCGCGAATTTGCAGCGTATATGCAGGCATTGAATCACCTGTACCTTTCAGAGGAAGCGCTGTGGAACGATTACGGCGGTGACGGCTTTGAATGGGTCCATGCGGTATCCCAAAACTACCCGGATACGGAACATTCCTGTGTGTTTGCATGGAAGCGCAAGGCAGAAAACGGCAGACAGCTGTTGTGTGTATTCCAGTTTGCAGACCGCGCAGACGGCGTGACACTGCCGTTGGCAGAAGATGAAAAACCGGAACTGGTATTTGATACGGACTGGATGGAATTTGGTGGGGCAACACCAAAGCAGGATGAGGTTCTGACAGCACAAAACGGCAGAGCGGTAACGAAAATGGCGGCATTTTCGGCAAAGTTTTTTGTGGTTGGGAAGCGTGACGAGGAAGAAACAGATAACATGGGAGCAGACACTACAGAAGCCGGTGAGCCGATAACCGCAGAACCAATAGAAAAATTGTCGGAAAATTCATCTGTAAAACTTGTAGACGGTGCATGGTTTGACCGTGCGGTGGTGTATCACATTTATCCGCTGGGATATTGCGGTGCACCGCAGTATAACGAGGGTGAAAAGACACAGGGAAGCCGCATTTTAAAGGTTCTGGATAGAATTGGGCATTTAAAGGCACTGGGGGCCAATACGATTTATTTCGGACCGGTATTTGAATCACTGTGGCACGGGTATGATACCTCGGATTATTACAGAACCGATTCGCGGCTAGGCGGTATGAAAGATTTTCAAAAAGTTTTCAGGGCATTAAAGGAAAATGGCTTTAAAATCGTGCTGGACGGTGTGTTTAACCATGTCGGCAGAGGTTTTGAACCGTTTCGGGACTTGCAGGAAAAAGGAGAAGCTTCCATATATAAAGACTGGTTCTGCAATGTGCATTTTGGCAGCAGTACACCGCTGGGTGATGCATTTTCCTATGATACATGGCAGGGCAACTGGGAGTTAGTCAAGCTGAACCTGAAAAATAAGGCAGTAGTAGACCACCTGCTCGGTGCAGTAAAAATGTGGGTGGAAACCTTTGATATCGACGGACTGCGTCTTGATGCGGCAGACTGCATTGATAAAGAATTTTTCAAGCAGTTAAAGGTGTATACACAGGGATTAAAGAAAGATTTCTGGCTGATGGGCGAGATTATCCATGGTGATTATAAGATGTGGGCGAATCCCGATATGATGCATTCCGTGACAAATTATGAGTGTTGGAAGGGCATTTATTCAAGTCACAATGATAAAAATTATTTTGAAATCGCCCATTCCTTAAGACGGCAGTTTGCAAAGGGCGGTATTTACGAAAATCTGCGCCTGTACAATTTTTTAGATAACCACGATGTCAACCGCATTGCAAGTCTGCTTAAAAATCCGGCGGATTTGGAAAATGCGTATACCATGCTGTTTTGTATGCCGGGCATCCCATCCGTATATTACGGCAGTGAATGGGGCATTGCCGGAGTGAAAACAAGCGGAAAAGAAGCAGACCTGCCGGTTCGTCCGCCGATTGAAGAAGCGGAAGCGGCCAAGCGGGATACGAAGCTGGAAAAGCATATTGCGGCACTTGCCAGACTCAGACAGACGACCAATGCACTGGTTTACGGTGAATATGCCGATATTCTGGTTCGCAATGAACAGCTTGTGTTTGTCAGACAGTATAATAAGGAAGCGGTGATTGCGGCATTTAATATTGCGGATACAGCGGTGTCACTGGATTTTGAATGGCAGGGTGAAAAATATGCGGTTGAACTTGCACCGCATGACAGTCGTGTGATTGTAAAAGAATAAGAGGGGGAATTATGGGGACAGAAAAATGTCAGAAACGCGTCCTGGTTGTAGAGGATAATGAACTGAACCGGAAAATTGCCGCACAGGTGATTGAAGATGAGGGCATTTTAACGGAATGTGCCATCGACGGTCTGGAAGCGGTAAAAAAGGTCAGGGAAGCACCGGAGCATTATTTTGATTTGATTTTAATGGATGTCCAGATGCCGGGGTTAAACGGCTATCAGGCAGCAGAGCAGATAAGAGGTCTTGGAAGGTGCGATACCAGTGCTGTACCGATTCTTGCCATGACGGCATACACATTTCCGGAAGACTTGAAGCGGGCAGAACAGTCGGGAATGAGCGGATATATTGCGAAGCCGCTGGATATGGACGTTTTATATGAAAAGCTGGAGCAGTGGCTTGTGAAAATGTAGTGATATTTAATTAAACGTATTGTCATCATGGTAAATGTGTGATATAGTATTTAAAACTAGATGAGTTGGTTCACACATGCAGGAGGACAGTAATGGGTTATAAGATTTTAATTGACAGCTGTGGAGAGATTCCGCAGTCACTGATGGATACAGGAGTTGTGGAGAATATTCCGCTGAGTATTATGGTGGAAGATGAAACAATTATAGATGATGAAACATTTGACCAGAAAAGTTTTCTGGAAAAGGTAGCAAAGAGCAAAAACTGCCCGAAGTCGGCGTGTCCGTCACCGGAAGGCTATATGAAGGCATTTGAGTGTGATGCGGACAGAATCTATGTTGTTACGCTTTCATCAAAATTAAGTGGTTCTTACAACAGCGCAGTGCTTGGCAAAAATCTCTATGAAGAAGAATACAGCGACAAAAAGATTTTTGTATTTGATTCCAAATCCGCCTCAGTTGGTCAGACCCTGATTGCCATGAAGATTGTAGAAGCAGAGGAAGCCGGACTGTCCTTTGAAGAAGTTGTTGCAAAGGCGGAGCAGTTCCGTGAAGAAGAACACACCTATTTTGTACTGGAATCACTTGAAACACTGCGTAAGAACGGCAGATTAAGTAATTTAAAGGCACTGGCGGCAGATGTACTTAATATTAAGCCGGTCATGGGTTCTGACCCGGACGGCAATATTGTCCAGCTGGATAAGGCAAGAGGCATGAAAAAGGCACTCGATAAAATGGTAACACAGATGTTTAAGAATGCCGGCAATACGGAAGAAAAGGTACTTGCAATTTCACACTGCAACTGTCCGGAGCGGGCAGAATGGGTGAAAGAACTGGCACTTTCCAAAGGCACATTTAAGGACTGTTTTGTTGTGGATACCCGCGGTATCAGCAGTCTGTATGCCAATGACGGCGGCATTATTATGGTTGTATAATGAAAGTAAAACGAAAAAAGATATGGGCAGTATTTCTGCTTATAATTTTATGCGGCTTCTTTGTATTTGTGACGGCAGAGCCGTTTTGGTACGGGGAGAGCGTACAGGCGGACACAATGACCGCAGCACCACAACTGGCAGTGCAGACCGTGAGTTTAGAGCAGACGGCATTACAGATAAGGATAAATGCTACACTGCGGATATTTTTAGCTGCTGTGGCAGTGCTTTTGGTGGCGGGACAGCGGTCAGCCCGGTATTTTCCGGAACTGCGGCAGATACATACCGGGAACAGCCGGGAGATTATCTGCTATATTCATAAGACGGATGGGAAAAAGAAAAACGCTTCTATGTAAAAATCAGAAAAACGTATTATAAAATACAGACATAGGAGTGTATATAATGAAATTTCATTTATCAGACCTGTTTAACGGACGAAAGGCACTGGCAGAGCAGGATACTGACACCGGGGAAATGAACATTTTAAAGGCAAGTCTGCTGGAAAAACCGGAAAGTGCCATTGCACAGGCAAGACTGGCGGCAAAGCTGATGTTTGACGAAACGAAAGATGCTTCGATACTGGCGGCAGGGCTGCTAAAGGACTATGAAGAAAATGCCTATATGCAGATTAAAAAAAGTGAAGAAAAAGTAGATTTGTATGAAGACCAGATTTGTAATTATCTGTTGGAGATTTCAAAAAGGAAACTGACGACCGCTGAGAGCCAGCGTGTATCGGTTCTGTTACATACGGTAAATGACCTTGAAACAATCAGTGACTGTACCTGCAGTATCGGTCTGGCGTACCGGAATATGTATGAGAAAAATGCGGGATTTTCGCAGGAAGCCGCGCAACAGCTTGAACTGGCACAGCAGGCAGTACGGGAAATGCTTGAAAAGACCCGTGCGATGTTTGACGATACCGGGCAGATGCAGGAAGTCTATGTGTATCATCAGGTCGTGAGTGAACTTTTAGACCGGCTTCGTGAAAAACATATTGAGCGGTTGAAAAACAGCCGGTGTATGGTGGAGAGCGGGCTGGTGCTGACAGACCTCATCAATTATTACGAAAGAATTGCCGTGCGCTGTCAGCGAATTGCAGGCTATCTCAAACAGGAGGGCAATGAGGCACTGAAAATCCACGGACATGAATACTGGTTTCCGGCAAAGGATTACCGGGAGTTATATGAAGGCTGCAGAGAACGGTATCTGGCAGAGGATTAGATTATTTGATTATTTGCGCAGGAGTTTTAACTCCTGCGCAGTTTTTATTGCCTGTTGCCTGTTCGTTGCATCTAATTTCTGAAAAATATTTTTGCAGTGAAACTTTACGGTATTGACAGAGATGTCCAGATAGTCAGCAATCTGGACATTACTTCGCCCGTCTGCAATCAGTGTCAGAACATGAAGTTCTGTCTGAGTAAGCGGTGTGAATTTTTCACAGCGTCTGCGCAGATAATCCGGATAAAGAAGCCCCATTTCCTTCGATAACGTAATAATCCGATCAAGATAGGCATCCTCAAGTCCGTGTGTTTTCCGGTAACTGCGAAGAAGCAGATACATTTGTTCACCTTCATCTGCAGCCAGTCTGTCAAAGCGGCGGCGTTTTATGATTGGAAGTGTCACATCCAGAAGCTGATAAGCATGGGTGTTTTGCTCAACTTGCATGGAAGATGGATACATATTATAATCAGTGGCATGAATATAGCGTCGGTCAGTCACATATTCTTGGAGATCAGTACTGGCGGGAGTCGAATCAGTATCCGACGGTTTATGTCGGCGGTCATGATGTGTGTTCTCTGTCACGGACGCACAGAAGATATTGTGTGGCAAGAACGTGTACATCGGCATGGTACCGCTATGAATTAAGTGTACTTAATATTTATCATCGTGACTGGTGTCACAGCATTGATTATGTGCAGACTGCTTATAATACATATGAGCTTCAGCCTTTGAATGCACTTGCGCAGTATGCAAAGCAGGAAACACCGGTTTTTAATGCCGGTGATGCGGCAGGACAGAACTGTCAGGACCTTAAATGGTTAAAAGCAATCAATGAAAAGATAGATGCAAACCAATACTATGTATACGAAAGACATGATAATGGAGTAGTATATAATTATAAGACAGATAAAGTCTGGAAGCAGGTAGATAATCCGCTGAAAAATAGCTATCCGAGAGGTGTTACCACAATGGCATTTTTCCGGATTGCGAAGTAACACAATTATTTTACAAAAAAGACGTCCTAAAAAGGGCGTCTTTTTTTAGCAAAAAAATCAGTGGACAAATAGAAAAAGTTTGGAATAATTCAGGATGAATCAGTGAAAAAATATTATAAATGGTAATTTTAATGTTGAAATTAAGTTCAAAAACAGATAAAATTGAACTTAAATAGTAAAGGCTGAACTTGATGGGTGGTAAAATGAGAAATTTTGATTATAAAAAACTGGCTGAAAAAAACTGGGATAATGAAATATTGCTTCTTTGTTCTAAAATTCATGAATATAAAGGCAGACAGGAGCTTTTTATAAGACAAAAACCTGCCCAGTTAGGCAGACTGATTGAGATTGCCAGAATTCAGAGTACAGAGGCATCAAACAGAATTGAGGGCATTGTAACGACAAGCACGCGCATAAAACAGCTTGTGGCAGAAAAGACTGCCCCCAAAAACAGAGATGAGAAAGAAATTCTTGGATACAGAGATGTTTTAAATACCATTCATGAAAGTCATGAGTATATTGATATTACACCGAATAACATATTACAGCTCCATAGGGATTTGCTTAAACATGCAGGCTTTTCATACGGAGGTTCTTTTAAAAATGTACAGAATTACATTAAGGAAACAAGACCGGACGGAACGGAGATTGTAAGATTTATGCCGCTTGCACCCTATGAAACACCGGGCGCGATTGAGGCGATTTGCAGGAGTTTTGCAGAAACAGCGGCACTTGAAATTGTCGACCCGCTTATCTTAATTCCGGCGTTTATTTGTGATTTTTTGTGTATTCACCCATTTAATGACGGAAATGGCAGAATGAGCCGTCTGCTGACACTGCTTCTTTTATATAAATGCGGGTATGAAGTCGGAAAGTATATCAGTATTGAAAAGCAGATTGAGAAGACAAAAGATGTTTATTATGATGTGCTTCAGGAAATAGATTGCGGCTGGCATGAAGAAGAAAATGATGTAACACCGTTTATCAAGTATAATCTGAAAATGATTCTTGCTTCGTATATTGAATTTGAAGAAAGAGTCGGTGTAATGGATAATTCGGGATTAAAGAGTTCCGCATATGATATTGTAAAGGCATATGCAGACAATAAACTGGGAAAATTCACGTCAGCCGATGTGCTTGCAAACTGTCCGACAGTAGGAAGAACTTCTGTATTTAATGCGCTAAAGAAATTAACAGAGGAAGGATATATACAAAAACACGGAGAAAGAAAGCATACATTTTATGTAAAGACATCAAAATCCCCGTGGTAAGTCCAAACAGATAAAATTAAGTTCAAAAGTTTATAGAATATATTCAGTCCTCATTGTGAAGCCGTTTGCGGGTTTTGCGGTATTTGGAAGGGATTTTTTCAAGTGGCATGGTTTCGGGTGCATGGGTTGAACCGGCTTCTTTGGCTGTTTCATAATACCAGCACTTGTAATCAAGCGTATCAAGAGTTTCCTGAAGCTCTGCCATCTGTGCCTGCAGAATTTCACGCTGTTTATAAAATAATTCAAGGCGCTGTTCAATCGTTTCATCACCCTGTAAAGCAAGATTGATGTACTCGCGGATATCTTTTAAAGGCATACCGGCTTTTTTTAAACAGCTGATGATTTTTAACCAGCCGTAGTCGGATTCCTGAAACATACGGATACCGCCCGGGGAGCGTTCTACAAAGGGAAGGAGTCCTTCCTTGTCGTAGTAGCGCAGGGTTGAAGCCGGAACATCCAGCATTTTTGCCATTTCACCAACAGTATAAATCATAATAACCCTCATTTCTGAGCAGCTTGTTGCGAAGCGGCGATGAGAAATTCGCGCAGGCGATTT
>UMKV01016182.1_pt1 | contig 11628 bp, 9 predicted proteins | sample 1966381 | NCBI WGS metagenome assembly UMKV01 (sample SAMEA4836182, study PRJEB28245) | human gut metagenome | biome: gut microbiome; material: fecal sample | place: Denmark | collected 2008
GATTCTCCGTCTTAATCAGCTTCAATGCATCCAGATATCTTCCCTGAGATGCCATTTTAATATATCCCTGTACCGGAAGATGTGCCGGACATGCTGTCTTACATGGTGCGGTACCGGTGTCATAACAGTTAATCTGGTTATCATCCCTGTAATTTGGATTCCATTTTTCCGGTCCCCACTTGGTGGTATCCGGAAGCTCCTGCTGTGGATAAGTAATGTGTCCGCCATCTTTGGTGCATAATTTCTGTCCGAGCTTTGCTGCACCAGCCGGACAGTACTCTACACATCTTCCACAGGCTACACATTTCTCCGGCTCTACGCTGGCACGATATGCGGAGCGTGACATATTCGGTGTGTTGAAAAGCTGGGATGTACGCAATGCATTACATACACCAACTGCACAGTTACAGATTGCAAAGATTTTATCTTCTCCATCAATGTTGGTAATCTGATGAACATAGCCATTATCCTCTGCACGCTGCAGAATCTCCATTACTTCATCATAATCAATGTAACGGCCCTTTCCGGTCTCTACACAGTAATCTGCCATATCACCGACACCAATACATAAATCATCCTCTAAGTCTCCGGTTCCCTCCCCACGGATTCGCTGCTGCCGTCTGCAGGAACATGCGCCAACGGAATATTTATCATATTTATTGAGCCAGTGGGAAATATGCTCCACGCTTGCCGACTGCTGGTTTGCCGGGATTGCTTTCTCTACCGGAATAACATGCATTCCGATTCCTGCTCCACCCAGCGGAACCATCGGTGTTACTTTCTCCAGTGGAAGTCTTGCCATCTGCTCAAAGAAATCTGCGATTTCGGTATGCTCTTCCACCTGCTCTTTGTTCATTACCATGAATTCTGCGCATCCCGGTACGAACATTGGAAGTACATACTGTTTGTGATGGTCTTCGTTCTCCCAGTTGTACTCAATGACTCCGATGACACTCATTTCTTCTAAGAGTTCTTCGGTCCGCTCTACGCTCTTCTTACATTTCTTTGCTACTTCTGCTGCGGTAGCCGGTACTCTGACTTTCATTGCCAGTGCAACTTCTGCCATCTCATCCGTCACTACACTTGCCAAGCCCCAGTATTCCGGGTCATTTTCCGTAACTTTTACTCCGATTCGGTCTGTAATCTTCTGACCAAGTTTCAGAATCAATTCTCTTGGTTCTGCCATGTGCCCCTCCTTTGTATGATACCTGTATTGCTCCCCTCACAGGTTGTTTTTTGCCGTGATCCATTACAATATTTGTATATATTATACAATATCCGGTTATTTTTATCAATAATTATCACACTTTTCACAATAGTTCTTCGTAAAAAAGAAACTGTGTCTTGTGAATTTTATACACAAAACACAGTTTCCTGTTTCTTTTGATTTTCTCACTGTTTGAAACTCATTTTCTGAAATCAGTTTCCAAAATTCTTATTTTCTATTAATCCAGTGGAATCAGTTTTTCTTTTCCACCCATATATGGCTGCAATGCCTTTGGAATATTTACGCTTCCGTCCGCATTGAGGTTGTTCTCTAAGAACGCAATCAGCATACGAGGTGGTGCAACTACAGTATTATTTAAGGTATGTGCGAAATATTTATTTCCATCCTTGCCTTTAACACGGATTTTCAGTCTTCTTGCCTGTGCATCGCCTAAGTTAGAGCAGCTTCCTACTTCGAAGTATTTCTTCTGACGTGGAGACCATGCTTCTACGTCACAGGATTTCACTTTCAAGTCTGCTAAGTCTCCGGAACAGCACTCAAGGGTACGTACCGGAATATCTAAGCTGCGGAACAAATCTACGGTATTCTTCCAGAGCTTGTCATACCACTCTTTGGACTCTTCCGGCTTACATACAACAATCATTTCCTGCTTCTCAAACTGGTGGATACGATATACACCACGTTCTTCAATACCATGTGCTCCTTTTTCTTTACGGAAACATGGAGAGTAGCTGGTCAGGGTATATGGAAGTTTTTCTTCATCATTGATGGTATCAATGAATTTACCAATCATGGAATGCTCAGAAGTACCAATCAGATACAAATCCTCGCCTTCGATTTTATACATCATGGCATCCATTTCATCAAAACTCATAACACCGGTTACAACATTGCTCCGAATCATAAATGGTGGTACACAGTATGTGAATCCACGGTCAATCATGAAATCTCTTGCATAAGAAATAACTGCAGAATGTACTCTTGCAATGTCTCCCATCAGATAGTAGAAGCCATTTCCCGCAACTTTTCCTGCTGCGTCCAAATCAATACCATGGAAACGATCCATGATATCGGTATGATATGGGATTTCAAAATCCGGAACAACCGGCTCACCAAATTTTTCAATTTCTACGTTACAGGAATCATCTTTTCCAATCGGAACGGATGGGTCTATGATGTTTGGAATTGTCATCATAATCCTGGTAATCTTTTCCTGTAAATCTTTTTCCTGCTCTTCTAACTCTGCAAGGCGGGCTGCATCTTTGCTTACCTGCTCTTTTAATGCCATAGCTTCGTCTTTCTTGCCCTGTCCCATCAATGCACCAATCTGCTTGGAAATACTGTTACGGTTTGCACGTAATGCATCTGCTTCCTGCTGTGCACTTCTTGCCTGCTCATCTAACTCAATTACCTCGTCTACCAGTGGCAATTTGTGATCCTGGAATTTCTTCTTAATGTTCTCCTTTACGATGTCCGGATTTTCCCGTAAGAATTTTAAATCAATCATCTTTGTTCTCCTTCTTTGATATCATGTGCTTTTTTTGAAAATTTTATAGGATTGATTCGTAAGCATGCGGTTTTTCTCGCTACTCGCGTAAAAAATGCCTTCCATCCCATGCATTTTCATACATGGGACGAAAGGCTTATCTACCGTTCCGCGTTGCCACCCATTTTGCCGCATCTCTTTTTACGTCTTCTCTTCTTTGCCTGCGACCACTTCATTGCGTATCATAAGGGGTACGAACCCGTGGCTTTCACCACCAGCCTCCGAAAGTGGACCAATTGCTTCCTAATACCGGCTCACACCAGCCGCCGGCTCTCTGAATTATTCCGTCAATCTTAGCTTTCGTCAAACGCTGTTTTTACTCTGTTCCCTATTATAGCGCGGGGAGTGAATTTACGCAAGGGGATTCTACAATCCTCTGATTATATTTAAGTAATCCTGGCGTTGGTCAACAACAGCATAGATTATAACTCTTTTATTTTCTTCATTTATCTTATAGAAAACCAGATTTTTTTCCAATATCAACACCCGATACCCTTGTCTTTTCAATACCAGATAATGCGTTTCTCCCCCCTTTAATGGATGAACTGCCAAATCAAGAATATTCTGTTCCAGTTCTTCTAATTTTTCCAGTGCAACCTTATTACCAAAATTTTCGGCTATATACAATACGATTTTTCTAATCTGCGCATCTGCCGTTTCTGTACGAACAACTTCATATTTCAATAATTCTATTCCTCCCCAAGCATTTGTCTTAAATCATCAAATGTTTCACGAACCGGTGCTACTCTACCATTCTTTACATCATCTTCCGCTTCTGTAAGAATTTCCAAAAGTTCTATTCTTGACTTCATTCTTTTATATTCCTCATACGAAAGAGAGACTGTATCACCACGACCGTTTACTGTGATTATAACCGCTTCATTTTCTTCTCTGCATTGTTTTGAAATTTCACTATAATGATTTCTTAAATCTGCAGATGGTCGTATTGTTTCCTGTAATGCATGCATAAAAAAACACCTCCGCCTATATTATAGTCACATCATATCATAATTTGACTATGTTATCAAGTTTTCCATTCGTAAACCCATCGTAAACCATCGTAAAACCATAAAACCCATAACAAAATTCGGAAGGGATTTTTGTTACTTTTTACTATATCCATGTTCATTTCTGGAAAAAGAATGTGCCTTGGCACATTCACGGTCTAAGCGATTTTTCTTTTAAGAAAATTTTTGCAGTTCTTTATATCTAAAATACTGTGTTGCTGAAAAATGTAATGAATGTATGGTTAGTCGATAACTGTTGCATCTCTATCCCACAAAAACTCTCTATGTCCATTCCAATCACCCCCATAAAAGGTAGCCGCCTCTGTATCATTTTCAAAAACTTCTAATACATCAAACTCTGTTCCATTTTCCACCAAAAAGTATTCACTATATACTTCACTGCTTGGCTGGTCTGTTAAATATGCTCCATTTGAATTTGTAACCTTCACCCGAAACAGCACCGGCTCCTCCGTTGCCGTCTCCGTCACAGCCTCGGTCTCTGTCACGATCTCATTTTCTACCTTTGCCTCCGTTGCTGTCTCGCTCTCTGTCTCAGTTGTGACAACTGCTTCGGTCACTTCTGTGGCAGCTGAATTTTCCTGCTCCTTCGTGCTGCCGCAGGCTGTAACTGATATTGCCATAAGTATCGTTAATACTCCTGTCATAACTTTTTCCGCTATTGCTGTTGAAATCTTTCTGTTTTTCATAAATGTCCGCCTTTCCTGTTTATCTTCCTTTTATCATTTGAACTGCTCTCTATTTTAGTACATATATTTACTAAAATCAATAGTAAACATCTTTATTATGATAAATTAAAAAAGTCCTCTGCAAGACATATTATTTTTAGGATATATTCTGGATTTTTGAAAATTATATAAATTTATTTTTGAAAAATTCCGGATTTATTTTCAGATTTGGAGATTATATGGATTACATACAGCGAATGCGCGATTTACGCGAAGATCATGACAAAACCCAGCAGGAAATTGCCGACGTTCTCGGAACTTCCCAGACCATGTATGCCCGTTACGAACGTGGTGCTAACGAGCTTCCTATCCGCCATCTTCTGAAGCTTTGCCATTACTATCAAGTTTCTTCTGATTATTTTCTTGGTCTTTCTGATATAAAAACAGCTCATTTACACCATGACAGTAAAATCTAAAAAGAGGAAAATTCAATGAAATCTGAATTTTCCTCTTTTTTTACACTTTTTCTATTTTTTACTCGTGACGCAATGCCTCGATTGGGTCTAAGTTTGCTGCCTTATAGGATGGCAGAAGACCGAAAATAATTCCGATAATCATGGAGAATACCACGCCGCCTACGGCTGCCGGTGCACTGATGGCAACCGGTGTGGTACTCAGTTTCGAGATAATCTCAGCTAATATGATTCCCACCAGAACTCCAATCAATCCGCCTAAACTGGTAAGTACTGCTGCCTCGGTTAAGAACTGTCCTAAGATAACAGACTTTCTTGCTCCGATTGCTTTCTTCAGACCAATCTCACTGGTACGCTCCGTTACGGATACCAGCATGATATTCATTACACCGATACCGCCAACCAGAAGGGAAATTCCGGCAATCCAGATTAACATGGTATTGGTGGACTGGCTCAACTGCTGAATTTGTTTTGCCTGCTCCAGTAAGTCTTCGGATTTGTACTTAATGGTATCATCCGATGTTGCAAGATAGCCATTTAAAATATCGGCACTCTTCTTTCCTGCATTGGTCATATCACTGGTGCTCTTTGCTTTAATGAGAACCTGCTGTGGTTCGTCATAACGATAGATAATCGGCCAGGTTACAGATGGTACATAAATCTTACCACTGCTGTCCTGGGAATAAGTATAATAATCATCAATGGAATTGATAACCGGCTCGAACTGCTCGCTCTTGGTTGCAATTCCTACAACAATATATGGCTGCTGCTTAATCTCAATGGTCTTTCCAATTGGATTCTCACCCTGAAATAATGCTTCTGCAGAATCTTCATCTAAGATTGCGACCTTTGCAAAATCACTGTAGTCCTCTTCGGTAAAGCAGCGTCCGCTCTTCATAATCATTCCCGCAGTATTAAAGTAGCCATTGTCTACTCCCATAATATAACCGCCGGAAAGAGAAGTATTTTTATAGTATGCTCCATCATAATCCTGTCTGGAAAGGAATAAAGATGCATCCTCTACTTCATCCAGATCTTTAATCTGCTCCAGTGCTTCATTTGTAATTACCGGAATTCCACCCGGTACACTTCCATAGGAAAAATCCATGGAATAATCTCCCTGATACAACTGCACTGTAACATTGTTATCACCTGCGCCAATCAGGTTCTGCTCAATCTGTTCATTCGTTCCTTTAATCGTAGATACAATTGCAATAATCGCTGCAATACCAATAATAATACCCAGCATAGTTAAGAAGGAACGCATCTTGTGTGACCAGATACCCTGAAAAGATAATCTTAAATTTTCTAACATGTTCGTCCCTCCTACTAATACATTACAGTTCCGGAATCTTCATCCTTATTGGTTTTGACTCCTTCTTTTGCTGTCTTACCATATGGAAAAGCAAGATAATCATCCATTGTAACTCCGGATTTAATTTCTACTGCATATCCGTATATGGTCTTTCCTGTCTTCACATACTGTTTTACAAGATGACCAGTTCCATCATCCTTCATGACATAGCTCTTACCATCTTCCTTACGCACATATGCTTTATCCAGATAAATCTTATCGGAAGAATCTTCATCTCCACCAAGATTAATGGAAAGACTTAAGTTGTCTCCATTGCTAAGTCCAGTACTGTCTTCAATATATGCGGTATAGCCATAATAGGATGCATTCGGATTGCCATTGCCATAATAATAGCCATTGGAATCCTCCGGGTAATCATTAATCTCTGTTATTGTTGCATCAAATACCATTCCGGTGCTCCAGGAGGTTGCTGTAACACTCTGTCCGACTTTCACCTGTTCCAATGCAAGCTCATTTAGAGTTCCTTTTACATATAGACCATCTGAACCGGAAAGTGTCAAAAATGCACTTCCATCATTTGGAAGATTATCCGGATCTCCTGCTTTCTTTACGGTACCATTAAACTCAGCATAAACCATTCCATCTTCTGACTGGCTTTCCATCTGTTTCAACGCAAGCTCCGCTTTTCTTTTATCCAGATCAAGCTTAGTCAGTTCTTTTTCTTTATCCGCAATCTCTTTTGCCAGTTCATCTGCCGTATATCCGCTCTGCTGGTTATCATCCGGTACAGATGGTGTATCCGGTACAACCGGTTCGACCGGGGTATCCGGGACATCCGGCTCATTAATTACTTTACTTCCATCAATAACATACCATTTTGCATCCGGGTCTGCTTCCTCTAAAGCTGCACCGACTTTTGTCCATGCACTGATTAAGGTTCCGGCTACGGTATTTCCGTCATGAATTTCAAATACCGCAACCTTCCCCTCACTTTTCAATGTATTCAGATAGCTTCCATAGACATATGCTTCCTTTGTACATAAGAAGCGGTATGGATTCTCCTGGCTTCCATCTCCGGTATATGGCTGCGCCGTTGTTGAAATATAATTATAGGCATCTCCGTTCTTCTCTTCTACCGTATCCGGTGTGGTTACAGAAGTATCCGTAGATGGTGTTTCCGGTGCTGGTGGTGCCACACTGTCTGTAGACGGTGCACTTGTTGTGGCATTGCTGATTGGCTTGGTATTTTTAAGCTTTTCCAATTCCTTCTGTGCTACAGCACTATTATTTTCGATTGTCTGGATGTCTAATTTCTTCATCTCAATTGCCAGGTCAATATTGGTCATATCATATTGTAACAGCGGGTCACCTTCGGATACTTCCTGTCCTTCTGTTACAAACACTTTCTGAATGGTCTGCTCTGTGCTGACATAAACATCCTGCTGCTGTCCATTGGTCACGGTTCCGTCACTTTCCATGCTGTCACCCCAGGAACCAGTATTTAACATGGATACTGACTGTACCTCTGCTACCAGCTTACTATTCTGGTATGCCCGGTATCCTACTACTCCTCCGGTGATTCCACCTCCGGCTAAAACTACGATTAGAATTGCAATTACAACTTTCTTTTTCATGCCTTGCCCTCCTCATCGTCTGTAAATATTTCTCCGTCTACTATATGGAGGATTCTCTTTGCCTGTTTTGCAATGTTAATATCGTGGGTAATCATGACAATGGTAACGCCCTCATCATTCAGGCTCTGGAACAATTCCATAATCTGTTTACCGGATTTCTGGTCCAATGCTCCGGTCGGCTCGTCTGCCAGTAAAATCTTCGGATTATTTACCATGGCACGGGCAATTGCTACTCTCTGCTTCTGTCCACCAGAAAGCTGTGTCGGACGGAACCCGGAACGGTCTCCTAATCCTACACGCTCCAATGCCTTCTGTGCTCTTTCTTTCCGTTCTTTCTTCTTTACACCGGCATAGCTCAGTGGAAGTGATACGTTATCCAGTGCACTTTCCCTTGGCATCAGCTGAAAACTCTGAAATACAAATCCAATACTGTTCAGTCGGACAGCAGACATCTCGCGGTCTTTTAAGTTTAAGACATCCTTTCCCGCCAGTTCATAGGTTCCGGAAGTCGGTCTGTCCAGACACCCGATAATATTCATCAATGTTGTCTTCCCGGAACCGGACGGTCCCATGATAGCAACATATTCTCCTTCTTCTACCTGTAAAGATACATCCTTCAATACCGGAACTACCAGTTTATCCTGATTGTAATCTTTATAGATATGCTGCAGATTCAGAATCATTCAACCACCTCCGAATCTGTCGCACCTGACTCGCCGCTATCTGTAAATTCAGTTCCGGCTTCATCATACATTCCTTCGTCCATGTATTCGGTTCCGTCAGTATTATACATGCCTTCATCCATAGATTCAGTTCCGTATTCATCATACATTCCTTCGTCCATACCGGAATCATCTGTAGATTCCTGATTATATAACGGAGAAGAATAATCTACTTCTTCCATATTGGTAACTGCTGTTACACCCTCATACAGTCCCTGCATCGGGAATGCAATCAGGTCATCTTCAGAAAGTCCGGATTTAATCTCATATTCATCGAGATTCTCATCATACTCGCCTAATTCTACCTTGCGTTTTTCCAGTCTGTTCTTCTTGTCTGCTGCCCATACATATGGGTCTCCATCATCCTGCACAATATAATAGCCGTACAGCCAGACTCCTTCCTTTTCTTCAACCTCGCCCTGTCCGTAATCCGGCTCTATATATAAATGCTGTCCTAACATCAGTCCGTCTGTACTGTCCAAAGTAACATAGAATGAATACTTAGACGCAGAATCTCCAGAACTGCCTCCATCATACATATAAGAAGAATTACTGTCCGTCTGGGTGCTTTCAGTATCAATCTTGGAAATACTTCCTGTCCAGGTCTGCGTCTCATCTAATCTGGAACGTAAAATAACCGGTGTTCCCTCTGAAATTGTTCCTACAGAAGTCTCATCAATCGTTCCTTTTACACGGTACTCGCCTGTCGCTAATATTTTCATATATGCTGCAGTATTTCCATTGGGATCCACCCCGTTTTCATTGATTTCTTTTACAACACCAGCCATCTTACTGGTTACTTCTGAGTTGTCGATGGATTTCTGGTATTTGTCAATCTCTGCCTGTTTGCTTTTCTTGTTGTATTCTGACTGCTTAATGGAAGTCTGCAGTGTCTGAATCTGTGTGGTATATTCAAACTGCTGGTCTTCCGGTGCGCTTGCTTTTTCTTTCTGCAATTCTGCAATCTGTGCATTTGAATTGGAAATGTCATTTGCAATGCCTTCCATCTCAAGCTTTGCCTGGTCTATCTGCATCTGCAGTTCTTCTGTATCATAAGAAAATAATACGGTTCCCTCTTCTACTTCATCACCAACAGAAACGTATACTTCCTTTACTTTACGTTCGGAATCCTTATTTATCTCTAAGGTCTCCTGTGGTTCTACCACACCACTGTAACGATTATTGATTCCTGCTGACTGGTTCATAATTGCAGATACTTTTTCTACATATACCTTGTCTGCAGAATTTCCACCGCTGCTTCTTCCCTTTAGGAAATAGAATCCTACTCCGGCTGCAACTACTGCCGCTGCAATAACTCCAATAATAATGCCTACCTTCTTTTTGCTCATCTGTCTCCTCCTGAATAATTCCTTTTTCCTGCCTTTTACCTGTAGAAACTGCCATTGGCAGCTTTTTATGGGTGCCTGACTTCAAAAAAAATAGCCGTAAAGTTTTCATACTTTACAACTATTTTATCATTTTCTTATTCGAAATACAGCGTGGATAATTCCTAAGATTTCTTAAGAAATCATTAATTTCCCGACAAAAATTTTTACGATTTATTTCAGAGGATATTTTGCAGTTAATTCTGCTACAATTGCTCTTGCTTTCTCAGAAGCTGCCTCGCCCTCTTTAATCATCATGGCAATTGCCTCTGCAATCTTGTCCATATCTTCTGTATTCATGCCTCTTGATGTAACAGCTGCAGTACCAAGACGAACGCCGCTGGTTACGAATGGAGACTTCGGATCATTCGGAATGGTATTCTTATTACATGTGATGTTTACAGCATCTAATAATTTTTCTACTGCCTTACCTGTTAAATCATAATTAGTAAGGTCTACTAACATCAGATGGTTGTCAGTTCCGCCGGATACAATCTTGATATCACGGCTTAATAATCCCTTGCAAAGTGCCTGGGCATTATCAATAATACCCTGCTGATATACCTTGAATTCCGGCTGTAACGCTTCTTTTAAGCAGACTGCCTTTGCTGCAATGACATGCATTAAAGGTCCACCCTGGATTCCCGGAAATACTGCCTTATTAAAGTTATATTTATCTGCTGCTTCCTGATTGCAGAGAATCATTCCGCCTCTTGGTCCTCTTAAGGTCTTATGGGTTGTTGTTGTTACAACATCTGCATATGGGATTGGGCTTGGATGAAGTCCTGCTGCAACAAGTCCTGCGATATGTGCCATATCAACCATAAGAACTGCACCACAGGCATCTGCAATTTCACGGAATTTCTTGAAATCAATGGTTCTTGCATATGCGGATGCACCTGCAATAATCATCTTTGGCTTACATTCCATTGCAATCTGCATAACATTGTCATAATCAATGAAGCCTTCATCATTTACACCGTAAGGCACAATATGGAAATATGTTCCAGAGAAGTTTACCGGACTTCCGTGTGTTAAATGTCCACCATGGTCTAAGTTCATTCCCATTACGGTATCACCCGGTTTTAAAATAGCAAACTGTACAGCCATGTTTGCCTGTGCACCGGAATGTGGCTGTACATTTACATAGTCACAGCCAAACAGCTCTTTTGCTCTCTCAATTGCCAGGTTCTCTACAATATCAACGCAGTCACATCCGCCGTAATATCTCTTTCCCGGATAGCCTTCTGCATATTTATTAGTCATTACACTGCCCATTGCTGACATTACTGCCGGACTTACCCAGTTCTCAGATGCGATCAGCTCAATGTGGCTGTTCTGACGGTCAAATTCTTTGGTAATGGCATCTGCAACTTCCATGTCCACTGCCTGAATATCTTCTAATGTATACATGTTTCTTCTCCTTCTCTATGTGATTTTCTTTAGGCGATTGCGAAAGGGGACAGCATTTCTTTCAAAATTTTGCTATGAAAGGGTATTTGAAGTCTGCACTGAAATCCCGCAGTTCTAAAAGGTATGTTTTGCGTAACGCGATAAAAACAGTCTTTCCAATGTTTGACATCGTCGCTGCATTGTTCGTCAACTTCAGATGCATGATAAGAGCTGTTAGGG
>UMKV01029422.1_pt1 | contig 11604 bp, 9 predicted proteins | sample 1966381 | NCBI WGS metagenome assembly UMKV01 (sample SAMEA4836182, study PRJEB28245) | human gut metagenome | biome: gut microbiome; material: fecal sample | place: Denmark | collected 2008
TTTCGCGCGTCCGCAGACGCGCCCCCAAGCTGCTCTTCCCCCAAGTTTCCGTGAAGAACCTTTTTTCGTGAGGGGAAAATAATGAGCAATTCGCAATGATAAATTCAGCCATCAGAAAAAGCCCCTTCGTCGTATCGGACGAAAGGGCTTTTTTGCGTTGCAATTACTTGGCGTACTCCATCGAGCGCGTTTCGCGAATGACGTTGACGCGAATCTGACCCGGATACTCCATTTCCTTCTCGATGCGCTTGGCAATTTCCTTGGCGAGAATCTTCGTGCCATCGTCGGTCACGTCGTCGGGCTTGACCATGATGCGCACTTCGCGGCCGGACTGAATCGCGTAGCACTTCTCGACGCCGGGGAAGGAAGTTGCAATCTCTTCCAGCTTCTCCAAACGCTTGATGTAGTTTTCGAGACTCTCGCGGCGCGCACCCGGACGAGCAGCGGAAATCGCGTCCGCCGCCTGAACCAGCACGGCTTCAACCGTCTGCGGTTCCACGTCGTTGTGGTGGGCGAGGATGCAGTGGACGACATCGGGGCTCTCGTGGTACTTGCGGGCCAGTTCGCCGCCGAGGGTGACGTGCGTGCCTTCCGCTTCGTGGTCAACTGCCTTGCCGATGTCGTGCAGCAGACCTGCGCGCTTGGCAAGCTGAACATCCGCGCCCAGTTCCGCAGCCATCAGACCCGCCAGATGGCTGACCTCGATGGAGTGCTTCAGGACGTTCTGTCCGTAGGAGGTGCGGTACTTCAGGCGACCCAGCAGCTTGACCAGCTCGTGGTGGATGCCGTGCTGATTCGTCTCGAAAACGGCGGCTTCACCGGCTTCGCGAATCTGGTTTTCGACTTCCTTCTTCGCCTTCTCGACCATCTCTTCGATGCGGGCGGGGTGGATGCGGCCGTCGTTAATCAGGCGTTCGACTGTCAGACGGGCGATTTCACGGCGAATCGGGTCAAACGCGGACACGATGACGGCTTCGGGCGTATCGTCGATGATGATGTCCACGCCCGTCGCCGTTTCCAGCGCGCGGATGTTGCGGCCCTCGCGGCCGATGATGCGGCCCTTCATATCGTCGTTCGGCAGAGCAATGACGGACACGGTGCTTTCCGCCACATGATCGGAGGCGCACTTCTGAATCGCCAGCGCGATGATGTTGCGCGCCTTTTTCTCCGCTTCTTCCTTGGCGCGCGCTTCAATGTCGCGCACGGATGCCGCCGCGTCGTGGAAGGCTTCCTTCTGCACACGGTCGATGATGATCTGCTTCGCTTCGTCCTGCGTCATGGAGGCGATGCGCTCCAACTCTGTGTTCTGCTTGGTGACAAGGGCTTCCGCCTCATCGTGCAGGCGGGCGGTGTCCTCCTGCTTGCGTTCCATCAGGTCGCTGCGCTTCTTCAGGTCGTTCTCGCGTTCATCAAGGCTGTCTGAACGCTTGTCCAGCGACGCTTCGCGCTGCACCAGACGATTTTCGCTCCGCTGCACCTCGGCGCGGCGTTCACGAATTTCGTTCATCTCGCGGTTGTTATCCGCCTTTTCGCGGTCAATCTCATCCTTAGCCTTGAGAATTTCCGCCTTGGCTTCCTGTACCTTTTCCTTTTTGTAGTCGTCTGCTCTGCGCTTGTAGTCATCCGCCTTGCGGACGGCATCCTCGTACAGGCGCTTGGCAGTTTCCTCGCTGCGGTTGATCTTTTCTTCGACCATCTTCTGCCGGTAGGTGTAGCCTGCGAAGCCGCCGCCGGCACCGACGAGCAGGACAATCAGAATCCATACGATGGTTGGCACTGAATGGTTTCCCCCTTTCAAATTTTGCTGAAAATTCAGTTGCGAAGTTGATACGACCGACGCAAAAAAGCCGTCGGGGAAGCGATTTTCCCCATACGGCTGTACGCTGCAAATTCGACACACGCAGTCCGAAAACATCCCGCGCATCCGCATGGACAGGCAGGACGAACAGACGGCAAAACCATATCAGTCAACACACTGCCGGAGGACGACATATCGTCGCAGCAGGCAGAAAAACAACGCTCTGACGAAGGGAATACAGGGTCAGAAATATCACCGCAGGGCGCATGAAAACAGGCGCACTTGTGATGACAGGCGCGTTTCGGAAAGGATGCATCCTCCCCAATCGGGGAAAAGCACCGAAAAGGCGAATCAGCAGACACGCTGCCCATCCGCATTGACTGGTCAAACAGCCGAAGCACCGCGAAAACCGCACGAAAACGGCGAAAATCCGCAGGCGCTTGAAAGCAATCAGGCGTCTATCGAAAACAGCACGGGCGCGGTTGAAAAAACATTTCAGACGCGCCACAGCCGGTCACTTCCTATTTTACAATCAAATAATGCTTCTGTCAAGGGAAAACGGCGCGTTCTTTGCCGAATGCAAAAAGTTTATTTTGCGGGACTGGACAAGGTGCGCGCAATCCGTTATAATCAAGGGAGAAGATTCCTTATGAAAGGATGAGTTCGGATGAAGCAGATTGCAAGAGAACGATTTGAAACCGCTTGGCTGAGCAACCCAGAAATTTTCAGCGTCCATGAGCTGCCGGATTGCTCCGATCATGCCTTTTATGCGACGATGGCGGAGGCAGACGCGGATGCGTCCTCTTTGGTGAAATCGCTGGATGGCGCGTGGAAGGCGCATTTTGCCATGAATCCCTCGGAAGCGCCGGACACGCTGCTGACGAGCGCCGCGCTGGATGAAACGCTGCGGGAAATTCAGGTGCCGTGCGAATTTCAGATGGAAGCGCCGGAGTGGGATCCGCCGCACTACGTCAATACGCAGTACCCGTGGGATGGACACGAAGCCTTGCAGGCGCCGCAGGTGAGCGAAGTCTACAACCCGACGGTGACGTGCATCCGACACTTTGCTTTGTCCCTGCCGCAGGTGCAGCAGCGCACCGTGCTACATTTGGCGGGCGTGGAAGCGGCGGTGCTGGTCTACGTCAACGGGCATGAAGTCGGCTATGCGGAGGACAGCTTCACACCGCACCGCTTCGACCTGACCCCCTACGTCCACGTCGGGGAGAATCGGCTGGCGCTGCGCGTGTTCAAGCGCTGCACGGGCAGCTGGATGGAGGATCAGGACTTCTGGCGGTTCAGCGGCATCCACCGCAGCGTGTCCCTGCACTTTTACCCCGAAACGCATCTCTACGACCTGCGCGTCCGCACACCGCTGACGGACAACTACACCCGCGCGACGCTGGAAACGCGCCTGCGGGTGATGGGCGCGTCGCTGTGCAAGGCGAAACTGACGCTGACGGACAAGGCGGGCAAGACGCTCTGGACGGCGGAGAAGCCGCTGACGGCGCTGGAAAGCTACGTCAGCGCGGAGATTCCCGGCGTGAAGCTGTGGAGCGCGGAAGAGCCGAATCTCTACACGCTGACCGTCGTGCTGACGAATGCGCAGGGGCAAGTGACCGAAGTCTGCCGGACGAAAGTGGGCTTCCGCCAGTTCGAGATGAAGGACAAAATCATGTGCCTGAATGGCAAGCGCATCGTGTTCCACGGCGTCAACCGCCACGAATTTGACTGCGACCGCGGGCGCGTGATGACGCATGACCTGCTGATACGCGACATTCGCGACATGAAGGCGATGAATATCAACGCCGTGCGCACATGCCACTATCCGAATACATCGGAATTTTACCGCCTGTGCGACGAATATGGGCTGTACGTTATCGACGAAGCGAACATCGAGACGCACGGCTCGTGGCAGCCGATGCACGACTGGGTGGTGCCGGACAACCGCCCGGAGTGGCAGGAGGCAGTGCTGGCGCGCGGCCGGGCGATGCTGGAGCGTGACAAGAATCACCCGTGCATTCTGCTTTGGTCGTGCGGCAACGAAAGCTGGGGCGGCAAAGACCTCTACGAATTGAGCCAGTATTACCGCCGGGAAGATCCGACGCGCCTGGTGCATTACGAGGGCGTGGCGAATGATCCGCGCTATCCTGACACGACGGACGTGCATTCCAACATGTACCGCAGGGTCGCGAGCATCGAGGAGTATCTGCAAAGCAATCCCGACAAGCCCTTCATCAACTGCGAATACACCCACGCCATGGGCAACAGCTGCGGCGGCATGAGCCTGTACACCGCGCTGGAGGACAAGTACCCGATGTATCAGGGCGGCTTTATCTGGGATTATGTGGATCAGGCGCTGCGCGTGAAAGCCCCGAACGGGCAGGAACGCTTGGCATACGGCGGAGACTTTGGCGACAAGCCGACGGACTGGCAGTTCAACACCAACGGCATCATTCTGGGCGACCGCACGCAGACGGGCAAGTGTCAGGAAGTGCGGTACCTGTTCCGCGACGTGTTCCTGACGCCGGACGAAACGGGCGTGACGGTGCAGAATCGCCGTCTGTTCCAGACGCTGACGGGCTATGACGTGCGCTGGACGCTGGAGTGCGACCGCAAGCCCATCAGCGCGGGCGAAACGCTGCTGCCGGACATTGCGCCGGGCGAATCAGTCCACATTGACCTGCCGTTCGGGACGCTGCCGGAAGGGCAGACGGTGGTAACGTGCTTCCTCGTGCTGCGCGAAAAGACGGGCATACTGGAAGCGGGAACGGTGCTCAGCCACGGACAGACCGTGTTTGGCGCGATGAAGAAGGCGGAAACGCCGGACAATGCGCCTGCCCCGGTGATTGGCGACTGCAACGTCGGTTTCCGCGGCGAAGGGCTGGGCGTGCTGCTGGCGCGGCGCGGCGGCATCATTTCCTTCCGCGACCGGCTGGGGCGCGAGACGCTCCTGCGCGCGCCGCAATTGAGCCTCTTCCGCGCATCCACTGACAACGACCGCGGCAACGGCAACAACATCCAGCAGGGCGTGTACCACCTTATCAGCCGTCACAGCGCGTGCAGCGACGCGGACATCCAGCAGGAAGCGGGCAGAACGACGCTCGTCTACCGCTACACCACGCCGATGCTGCCGGATTTCGCGGTCACGGTGCGCTACACGGTGCATTCGCAGGATGCCCTTGACGTGACAGTGGACTGGCCCGGCTTGCCGAATCAGTCGGATATGCCCGCACTGGGCTTGTCCTTCCAGCTTGACCCGCGCCTGACCCGCGTTCGCTGCTATGGCTACGGCCCGGATGAGAACTACATCGACCGCCGCGAGGGCGCGTATCTGGGCTGGCACAGCTGGAACGCCGCGGACGGCATGACGCGCTACTGCAAGCCGCAGGAAAGCGGCAACCGCACGGGCGTGCAGGTCGTTTCGGTGACGGATGCGGACGGTCACGGCGTGGAGATTTCGGGCGACAACCTCGAAGTGAGCGTACAGCCGTGGCTGCCGGAGGAACTGGAAGCGGCATACCATTCGAGCGACCTGATGGGCTCGGTACGCACGGTGCTGGATGTGGCGATGTTCCGCAAAGGCATCGGCGGCGATGACAGCTGGGGCGCGCCCGTCCTGCCGCAGTTCTGCTATCCGGCAGACAAGCCCTACACGTTCACCTTCACGATGAAGGCGCTGTAACCGAAGGGGTCGAGGGGGCGATCGGAAAGCCCCCTCGTCGCGCCCGCAGGCGCGATTCCCTCATCTGCGGAAAAAGTTAACTCCAGTAGTGGCGACCCGAAGGGGTCAAGGGGGCGACCGGAAAGCCCCCTTGTCGCCTCCGCAGAGGCGAAATCCCTGCTGCGATAAAGCGCAATATCAAAAGGGTAAATACAATAAGAGAAGAGAGCAATCATGGCAAAATTATATTTCCGCTACGGGGCCATGGGGTCAAGCAAGACCGCCAACGCCATCATGGTGCAGTATAACTACGAAGAGCGCGGCCAGAAGGTGCTGATGCTCAAACCGAAGCTCGAAAACCGCGACGGCGCGGTGATTGTCCGTTCCCGCTGCGGGCTGGAAACCGCCTGCCGCTTCATTGAGGACGTGACGGCGGCGGACGCGCAGGGCTACGGCTGCGTCATCATCGACGAAGCGCAGTTCCTGACCAAGGCGCAGGTCGAAATGCTGGTGGAGATGGTCGATGACTACGACGTACCCGTAATTGCCTACGGTCTGCGCGCGGACTTCCAGAACAATTTCTTCGAGGGCAGTCAGTGGCTGATGGCGTGGGCGGACACGATTGAGGAAATCAAGACCATCTGCTGGTGCGGGCGCAAGGCGACGTGCAACGCCCGCGTGGTGGACGGCCGCGTGGTACAGGAGGGCGAGCAGGTCGTCCTCGGCGGCAATGGGCAGTATGTGAGCTTGTGCCGGAAGCACTTCCGCCGCGGCGAACTGGGGAACTTCAAGGATCTGCATCTGGGGGAGGACTAAACCGTGCCTATCATCCCGAAGCTGGAATGCAGGGTGGAGACGTTTCGCGAAGACGACGCTGTCTTTATGCGGATTGGCATCCATCAGGAAGAAATGCTGCTGGCGTACTACGCATTCGACACGCTTCTGACGGGCTTCGCGGATAAAATCGCCCTGCATGACCACGAAAACGGCACCGACTGCGAGATTGTCTTAGCTCCGGCGAAGCTGATGACGGACGCGCAAATTTCGCTGACAGTGAACGACATTGAGTGCATCAAAAAGCTCCTGCATGACTGCATCGAGCAGCCGTATTACGTTTCGTGGCTGCATGATGACCTGACGGCGGCGACGAAAGCGGGCGAGATGGACTTGGCGGTGTATGTGGTCGGGAAAACGGAACAGTGAAGTCTTTGGGAAAAAGCAAAACGGCAGACCGTGTAAAATGGCGGTCTGCCGCTTCGTTTTTGGGAATGTTATTGCCCTAAAATACCTTCCACCCGCTTCACCGGTCTCACATACTTCCAAAACCTCGTGCAGTCGTGGTAGAAGTAGAACACGCGCCCCTGCGCCGTGTCCAGTTGGACACCGTGCGCGGCGTAGTCGAAGTCCTTCATCGCGCGCTCGATTTCGGTTTCGACCTGCGTGTTCTCCGTCTCGTAATCGAACGGGCCGTGCTCAAAGACGACGTATTCCCCTTCAGGCACGTCCATGAGCTGGAGCGGCGCGGGGACATCACCGGTGTAATCAGCGGGCAGACGAATGCCGTAAGCCTCCGCCAGCGGAATCCCCCAGCTGCAAATGCGCCCGGTCGGCTCGTTGATGTACGCCATCAGCTGCCCCGAAGATGCGTTGCGCTCGTCGCCGCCGAAGTCATCGAGGCTGCCGGGGATGCGCTCCAGCAAGCCGCAGATGGTCGCCCAGTCCTGCCCCGGAATCAGGCTCTGCTTCTGCCAGAAATCGAAGTAGCCGATGCTCTCGTAGTTGCGGATGTGCAGGAACTTGTGCGCCGGAATGGTGATGAAATACGTCTTGATGTGGTCGGTGGATGTTGCCATGCCCGTTCCTCCTATGCCAAGCAGATAACAGTCGAAAGGCTTCAAAATGGTGTGGAGGACGACGGCCGTCGGGTGCAGGCGGTACGCGCTGGGGGTCACGCCGTAAGCGGCGCGGAATGCACGGGTGAACGCCTCGTGCGAGGAAAAGCCGTAGCGCACGGCAATTTCCAGCAGGGAATCCGACGTGTCGCGGACATCCCGCAGGGCAAACGCCAGATGCCGGAAGCGCAGATAATCGCGCAGGGACATGCCGGACAGCACCCGAAACTTCCGCGACACATACGATTCGGAGTACCCCAATGCGGCGGACAGCGCCCGCAGGGTCAGCGCTTCGTCCTCCTGCTGGCGGATGCAGCGGTCAATGATGTCAATCATCTGCTGAATGCTCTGTGACCAGTTTTCCATCGTCCTTCGCTCCTTTCGCTGTGAATAGGATAGCACAGCGTGGGCGGACTTCGCTTGATTTGGTTTGCACTCTTGCGGTCAATACGCATTCCGCATCACGACATCCGCCAAATACGCCTGAAACGCGCGGCACTGCTTATCCGTCAGTCCATCAGGGCGCGACATCAGCACCAAATCATGCCCACGAACGCCCTTGTGGTACGCCGGATGCACATGCGGATACGGGTTCGCCGTGAAGCCGCAGCGTTCGTAGAAGCCCTTGCGGCGGATGGCGATTTCGTCCACAGGCGGGTCAATTTCCAGAATCACCGGGCGGTCGCAGGGCAGCATCGACAGCGCGCGCGAACCGTACCGCTGCCCGCGCAGGGCGGGGAGAATGCAGAAATGCTCGATGTAGCGGAAATCCGGCGTTTCCCAGTAGAGCATATCGCCGACGAAAGCGCTGCCGTCCAGAATCGCCGTGAAGTGATAGTCAGGGTGGGTCAGAATGGCGGTCTGCGAGGGCGTTTCACGCTGCTCATGCGCGGGAAAGCTGATCCCGTAGAGCGCCATCGCGTCGGCGTACAGCGGGTGATTCGGAGATGGAATCCGTTCAAACGTCATGTGGAAGCTCCTTCAGGGAAGATTTCGGCGGGCAGGCGCAAATCCGTGCGGGGGATTTTGTCCCATGAGAACAGCGGAATCAGCGCATCCAGCGTCGTCGGGCGCATTTCTGGCTGGATCCCCGCGCTCCACGCGAGGAAGCCGAGAATCTCCTCCGGCGAAAAGCGCTTCGAGAGCGCGGACAAATCCAAATCGCGGTCGCGCTTCGCCAGCCGCCGCCCCTGCGCGTCCATCAGCAGGGGAATATGCGCGTAAGCAGGCTGCGGATAGCCCAGAAGATGCTGTAAGTAAATCTGCCGCGGCGTTGCGCTGAGGATGTCTCGTCCGCGCACAACCTCCGTCACGCCGGACAGCGCGTCGTCCACCACCACCGCCAACTGATACCCGAACAGCCCGTCCGACCGCTGCAAGAGAAAATCCCCGCAGTCGCGCGCGAGATTCTCCGCCTGCGCCCCGAAAACACGGTCAGTGAAGGTGATTGTCTCATCCGGCACACGCAGACGCATGGCAGGCGCACGGGTCTTGGCGCGTTCGGCAGCTTCCTCCGGGGTCAAATGCGCGCAGGTGCCGGGGTAGATGAACTGCGTGTCGCCCAGATTCGGCGCGACGGTCGCGTGCAGCTGCGCGCGGGTGCAGAAGCACGGGTACACATGCCCTTCGCGGCGCAGGCGGTTCAGCACATCCTGATAAACGCCGCTCCGCTCCGACTGGTACAGCGGCGGCGCATCCCAGCGGAAGCCGAGAAAGCGCAAATCATCAATCGCCTGCTGCGCCAGCGCGCGCGGGCAGCGGGGAATATCCACATCCTCAATGCGCAGCAGAAACTGCCCGCCCTGACTGCGCGCGGATAGGTACGCCAGCATCGCGCAGAGCAGATTGCCCAGATGCAGCCGTCCGCTGGGAGTCGGCGCGAAACGTCCTATCATCGGGGGATTACTCCTTCTTTGCCTTGAACAGGTATTCATCCACCTTCTGGCGGATTTCGGGGGCGATTTCCCGCTTGATGGGGAAGGAAGCCGCGTTTGCCAGCCGGTCAAGCAGCACAAAGCCCTGCTGGAGGGTGATATCCAGCGCGTGTTCATCGAGATAACCGCTCTTCAGGCTGTCATGCCGATTATGCATGTAGTCCGCACCGTTTGCGCCGAAGCGGGCGAGATTGATGGCAGGCACGCCGTTATCCGCAAAGGGGATGCAGTCGCTGGAATAGGTGTCCTGCTTGGCGCGGACACCGTAGCCTGCTTCGCGCAGAACGCCCGCGACGTAGTGCAGGGCATCATCCGTGGCAAGGGTGACGAGGTGATTCGAGCCGAGGGTCGGCGCGGCGACGTCGAAATTGAGCATGGCGACGCAGTCCTTGAGTTCGTCCGCGTGCGCCTTGACATACGCCTTCGAGCCGAGCAGCCCCTGTTCTTCTGAGCCGAACCAGCAGAAGCGCACTGTCCGGCGCGGCGGATGGGCGGCGAAATACCGCAGCAGTTCCAGCACGATGACGCTGCCGGACAGGTTGTCATGCACCCCGGAAGAGAAATACACGCTGTCGTAATGCCCGCCGAGGGTGATGACTTCGCTGGGCTTGTCCGTGCCGGGAATCGTCGCGCAGACGTTCTGGCTTGTGCCGTCATAGCATTCGCCGGTCAGCTCGATATGCACCGTCTTTGCGCCGCGGCGGACGATTTCGGCGGCGGAGGCGGCGCGCATGTTCAGCACGGGAATCGCGCCGAATGGCTCCGTCAGCGTTTCGCGCAGTTTGCAGCGGTTCAGGTCACTTTCGCTCTCGCGGTCAATCGTGCGCCCGGTGAAGGTCAGAATGGCCGCGGCTTCCGCCTTGCGCAGCTTTTCGTAGGTCGCGCGGTTCAGATAGCCGTTCACGAGGACGATTTTGCCCTTCGCTTGTTCCAGCAGCACTTCGTCGGCATTCTCGACATACAGGAACTCCGTGTCCAGACCGCCTTCAGGGGTGGAGGCAGCGCGCTCGTAGCCTGTGACCTCGTACTCCTTGACGTAGGGCGACGTGACTCGCAGCAGCGCGTGAGACACGCGCCCGCACGGAACGGTAAACTCCTCCAGCTGGGCGGAAACGCCGAGCGACGTGCATTCGTTCAGCAGCGCTTCGGCGACGGTTCGCTCCTCCTTGGAACAGCTGACACGCTCATAGCCGTAAGTGCGCAGGAAGGAAAAGGCACGGTGGGCAGATACGTTCATGAGAAAAGCCTCCTCTTGTGATTGTTTATCCTTAGTATACTGCATTTTTCGCCGCGCCGCAAGGCAAGAAAACGCGCTTTTTCATAGAACCTTCACATAGCGAACCTTTTGCGGACACAGAAGGGCAGTATCATCATTTCTGCAAGCAAAACGAACGGAGGTGAGCGCTGATGGCGGGCGTTCAGTGTTCCTTTGAACGGGTGGAAAAGAAATTCGTCCTCACCCATGCGCAGGCGGAGGCGCTGATGCGGGATTTGACCGCAGGGTATATGGCGGTTGACCAGTATGGGCAGCATACCATCCGCAATCTGTATTATGACACCGATGATTATGCGCTGATCCGCAGGTCGATTCAGAGGCCGAAGTACAAGGTGAAATTTCGGCTTCGCGCCTATGGTACGCCGATGGAGGATTCGCTGATTTTCGCGGAACTGAAGAAAAAGTACAGCGGCGTGGTCTACAAGCGGCGCATTGCGGTCAGCCCGGACGACATGCGGCGCTTTCTGCGCGGCGAAACGCTGGACGGCGAAAATCCGCAGATTCAGCGCGAGCTGCATCGGTATTTGTCGGAGCATCCGATTCGCCCGAAAGTGTTCCTCGCCTATGAACGCGTGGCGCTGTGCGGGCTGGAGGACCCGGCGCTGCGGGTGACGCTGGATACACACCTGCGCTACCGCACAACGCGCCTTGACTGCTTCACGGACGACGCGGGAGAAATGATTTGCCCCGACGCCCCCGTGATTCTGGAGGTCAAGCTCGCAAACGCCGCCCCGCTGTGGCTGGCGCGGCTGTTGAGCCGACACAAAATCTATATGTCGTCGTTCTCCAAGTACGGCACATGCTATTTGAACCACCTTGCGCGCCGGAAGCCGGATATTCGCCCGATGGCGCACAAACGGAACAACGAAGGAGAAATTGAACATGCGTCTTGATTCGCTGCTGACCTCGATTCTGCCCACGCCCCTGACGGTTTCCGCGCTGCTGCTGTGTCTGGCGTCGGCGCTGGTGCTGGGCATTTTGACCGCGCTGGTGTTCACGCGCGGCTGCAGGCACACCGCGTCCTTCGCGCTGACGCTGGGGGG
>UMKV01017651.1_pt1 | contig 11576 bp, 9 predicted proteins | sample 1966381 | NCBI WGS metagenome assembly UMKV01 (sample SAMEA4836182, study PRJEB28245) | human gut metagenome | biome: gut microbiome; material: fecal sample | place: Denmark | collected 2008
CAACAAGACAGAGTCCCGGCGTTCCAAACGATACACCTCTGTACGGACAGGCTGCGTAGATCTATCTGCCGCTAACACTGATAGAGAGATGAAAAATGAGAAACTTATGAAAAAAGCTTGCCTGATATTCATGTCTTACCCCTCCCCTACTTTAAAAGATAGATAATGGACACACCAACCTTGGTAGGGCCTACATAACCGGTCCGGTAATGATCGACACGCTCACCGCAGGTAGGACAATAAAACTTATCATAATCAACTTGAAGATATCCCAAACCGATATCGACTCCGATATTCACCCGGTTACTGATAATCCACTGATAACCATAAGTAACCCCTCCACCATACAACTGACCTTCAAGCCGATAATCCTTCAGGATGCCAAAAGGAAGGTTACCGAAGTTGAAGATACCTCCCGTAGCATGCACGCCCAGATAATGCCCCTTGAAAACTTCACTCAGCCAGTAACGGTATTCTACCTGACCGACCAAATGCTTCATTTTCCGGTTTTTAGCGTAAGTAAAAGGATTATATTGAATAAGACCGGCTACACTCATCTTTGAACTAAAAGCATATTCGACTCCTACATTCGGAGTAGCCGTGGCCCAGTAAAGACCATTGGTAGTCAAGCCCCATTGCTGAGCGCGCCCCATACAAGGAAACGCCAAAAGCAAAGCAACAACCACTCCCAATGTGCATAGTACCTTTTTCATATTTATGGTTTGTTTGATAATTAGGGGCTCTTTCTTATAATGAAAGGGAAAGCTTCAGAATTACCAACATAATCACCTGTAAGACAGAAAAATAAAAGAGTACCGATCCGGAAATGTTTCTGATTTTTTTTATTTTCAGAAACAATTGCAGGAAGTATGAAAGTAAAGCACTGATTCATAGAGCATTGCTTGATATTGACTCAGAAACGATTTCAGAAACATAGATGGAAAGGGCCGTAAAAGAGCAACACGAAGGATGGTGTACAACCTGCATATATCTGATTATAAACAGATTAATCATCCTTGTGAATAAATAACGGCATGTGCCTGAAGCAGTGGGGACGGGCAGATGAAAACCGTTGGAAAAGAAATAGCGAGAAACCGGTGTATGCTTTCTTAGAAGAGTCTGTAGACAAAAAGAAGGTGTACAGGAGGATGTTTTTTTCTATATGGAAAGAGAAAATAAATAATTGACAGCAAAAACAAAAAAAACTAAAAAAAGATTTGCTTTATTAATAATTTAATATGTATCTTTGCAAAAGTTATTTGAGATCAGAGGGTATCTCACGGTTGGCTCTTTCATTATAAGAAAGAGTTTTTTTTGTCCTTTTCTCACCCCCTCTTTACCGAAGACAGTTTATCACTAACCGATTGGCTCTGTCAAGCCGCGTAGTATCTATACGATCCAAATAGATGCGTGTAGTCTTCTCCGATGTGTGTCCCATGCAGTCACTGATGACCGAGACAGGTATATCGTTCGCATGAGCAAGGGTCGCCCAGGAGTGGCGGGCCACATAAAACGTAAGCGGCACCTCCAACCGAAGCCTGTCACCCAATTCGCGGATCTGTTTATTAAGCTTGCGTTGCTGTCGGCGGTAATCCTGATAGCTGTCACCACGGCGGAGCATCGGGAGCAGATAATCCGATGAAGAATCGGCATAGCGGTCAATCAACTCACGCAAACCGTTTTCAACTCGTATCCGCAACTCTTGTCCCGTCTTCTGCCGTTTATAGCAAAGGTAGTCTCCTTGCAGATTTTCTTTATTAATATAGCACATATCTACAAAAGACATTCCACGCGTATAGAAACTGAACAGGAACAGATCACGAGCCAACTGCATATCGGCACGGGAAGCAGTCAAATCGACTTGCTCGATCCGTGCAATCTTCTCGCGGGAAATGGCACGCTTGGCAGTCACCTCTTCTTTAAGGTTCAGCCTCCGGAAAGGTTTCTGATCAGTATAAACCAAGTGGTCGGCACAGGCGCGATTGTAGATGGCACGCCACTGGCGGAGGTAAAACGAAATGGTGTTTGGCTGATTGCCCCGGTTGCGGAGGAAGTCGGCAAAGCGGTCGATTACTTCGGGGGTCAGTTCTTCGAACGAGAAAGGACGGTCACCCACAAACAACTCGAACGCCCGGCGGGCACTACGGTAATTGGCGGCTGTGCCCTGACGCCCTTTATTTTCCAGACCGGCTATCACGGAGTCGGCGTAGACCAGTACCTGGGTCAAATCATTGTGATAGTTGTAGACGCGTACAATGTCGTCCACCGTATAAGCACTCCCCTTCTCCGCTTCCAGCGATTCGCAAATAGCTGTCAACTCCTTCCTTATATATATAAGGTATTCGTTGGCTTCGCGAACAGTGAGCAGGCGACGGCGATTGCCACCGGTATTCTCTACCATTTCTAAACGGGTGTTGAACTCTGCCTCCCAAAATCGGTAAGGCGTATAAATCTCTCTTTTCTTTCGATGGCGTATGATCTGTATCACGAGTGGATAGCTGCCATCACGACCCTCGCGCGAGCGATTGAGCCGTGGAGTGATGGAGGTCATCTTCTTTTTTACTTTTGAAAATTTTGCAAAAGTATAACAACGTCCACTATCAATATGTTGGCAGCTTTTTGACTTCACTATCTTAAAAAATCTTATACATTTTGTTTGTACTCCCCTCCATGAAGAGAGGAGCAAATGTAGCCCACCCCCCGGAAACGACCTAAAAATAGCCGTTGCATTTTTGCAACACCTCTCTTTTTCAGGGTGTCGCAAATATGCAACACCGGATTTCCATCGATGAAATGGGCTATTTTTGAACTACCTGCATGATTTTCTTTATTTCACCGGGAAGAGAAAAAAATCTGTCCGGATAAAAAAGGCATGGATATTATGGGGTATCATATGATCTAAACTTTCGACTACCCGATTAGCACAACAAACAATAACCTACGCCATATACGCGATATATATGAAAAGTATATACACGATAAGAAAACATGAACCCCATATTACCTGCTATTTGTTAATCAGAAGTTATCGAGACTTCAACTATAAATAACACTCAGAATGCTTTCCTTTCATTGAAAAAGGGCAGAAGCAGTACTTATCTTTGCACTGCAAAGCGTAATGTTTGCTCTCGTAGATCAATCGAATCACTTATTTGGCAATAGAATCTGAAAATTGTCATTTTGTATTTTCTATAGCTTATAGAATTCATTTTTTCCGTCCAAGTTCCAAGGTTAATCAAAAGAAGCTCAAGAATCCGTATCAGAGTAAATCGAAAAGAAAGCAAATAAGGCAATACGCAATCCACAAAATCGGCATACGTAACCGATTGCAATATAAAAGATAAATATAATTCCAATTATAGATCATTTTCATATATTCAGAGAAGTCATAAACGAGAAGCAACCAGAAAAATATGCAGTGTTTTATGCCCCTTTTCCGAAAGAAAAAAGAGAGTTATCGGCTGCAAAGCAACTTGCCACCGGTTAGATGTTAACTTCCTGCCGGCACAAAGCTAACTTTCTGCCGACAAAGAATTAACTTTGTGCAATTACAAAGTTAACTTCCTATAGATAAAAAAGTGAATATCCGGTTCTTTTTTACTACCAAACTCTCTTTTCATCTGTCTTTATATCCCCGCAAAGCCCCTATTCCAAGAAAACGGAGCATTGCACGCGTCAGCAAAAAAGGAAATATCAAAGCAAATAGTTAGAATTTGAAGGAAAATCAATACGTCCTCTACACACTCTCAGAATAGAATCCACCAGCCAATTCATATTTAAGCAAATCAGGAGTTCTACTTATCAAAAACATTTCTGAAAGTTTTCATTTTTTATCTGTATCTTTGCCCCAATTATATGCGGCCGGAGAAACAAATCGGTTTTAGCAACATAAACGATAGCCTAATCGTCATCAGAATCACCACCTCCGATAACCAAAGAAAGGCTATAATAGACTTACTCATTGGGGTAACTGTACCGTCTCAGGACGTGGTGCACTGCCATTGAGTAAGCAGGCTTGTGGTGAGCCTTGATGACGTATGGCGGGCGCACTACGTCTTTTTAATATATATATGTTTGAATTGATTTTGAAATTATTCACATTTATTATGGGGGAAAAAGGACGCTGTGAGAGTTTTGTCCACGGGACTCGCAAACATTGTGCGAATAGGACATAACCAACATCTGACATTGAAACCAAACATAAATATGAATCTTAAAAGCCTTCCTTTTCATAAAAGAAACGAGTATCTGCAAAGAAAATACCACCAGTTCAAGAATATAGAAAGTGCGGAACAACAAACGATCTATTACATCTATTATAGTACAGTGGTCTGCTTCAGTATCGGAATCCTGGCCGATCTTTGCGTCTACCTCATGCGAAATAACTTATTGCTGGCAATATGCAATATACTCTCCCTGGGATTATTTGCGTTATTCACTTATTTACTGATTCGGAAAAAAGCCCGGATCGTATCTCTACTAAACAGTGTTTTCTATACGATACAAGGCAATATACTGATCTCGATGTACAACCGTATCTACCTACCGCCGGAAGAAGCCGGATTCTTTTTGTCGCAGGACCTGATTATCGGAATGGTGACCTGCGGACTGGCTTCCATTTCCGTAAAACGCCACACGGTCATAATCCTATCCCTCTCACCGGTTTTGCTCTACCTGGGCATCGGACTCTATACATCGTCCGACCTCTACCTTATGAATTTTCCCAGCCTGACGGTAGCTTATATTTTTCCTCCGGTAATGCTCGCCAAGTTACAGGAAATATTGCGAAGCATGCACCGGCAAAAAAAAAGGATGACTTCCGAACTAAAGCTATGGGCGGCTTTCAACGCCCTGCACCTTCAACCCAGCAACAAAGAAATACAATTCTGCTGCCTGATATTGGAGAACAAAACAACCGAAGAGATAGCTGAACTTCAATATATAGCCCCTTCGACTGTGAGAAGCAACCGGAGCCGGCTCCGACAAAAATTACAGATAGGGCAAGAGACTGATTTACAGGAGTATTTATCAGAATTAATAAAAAAAGATTTCGATTAGTTGAAAAATGTAAATTAAAACCTCTATATTTGTCACCGACAAGAATAAACGACAGCACGCTTTAGACAGAAGTGAGCGCGTTTATGAATACATTTAATTTAAAACTAAATTTCCCCAACTTGTTGTGGGAGATAGCCGGATATAATTTCCCGTCTCTATTCGGGAAACGGGCTATACTCTTTATTTTCATAGCAATATCTTTTCAAGTATCCGCCCAACGTATGGCCATCAAGACTAATACGCTGGAATGGTTAGCGGCATCTCCCAATCTGGGAGTGGAATTCCCGCTAAACGATTGGATGACAGCCGAAATTTCGGCATCGGCTAATCCCTGGAAGATTACAGATAAACTTTTCTACCGTCATGGGCGCGTACAAGCTGAAGCTAAATATTGGCTTCGGAACCTGCTGGCGCGCCATTACATCGGTATCACAGGATTCTATTCCATGTTCGACGTAGGAATAACCCCCAGGGCATATTATGGAGATGCCGTAGCTGCAGGTGTCACGTATGGATACAACTGGATTCTGTCACGCCGCTGGAACCTTGAGGTTTCAGGCGGTGTGGGTGTGGCACGCTACAGGTTGGTGCGTTACCAACCGGGAAGCACTCACGGTGAACCGAATGAATCGGGATGGGCCCCCATACCGGTTAAACTAAGTGTATCTTTTATCTATATAGCCAAATAAAATAACCCTAATGAATATCAAAAGATTTTTGCTATTGGGGATAGTGACCCTATACGCCATTATTCCGGCATGGGGACAAGCCCAGAAAGTAGAAATACGCGGAAGCGTAATCGATGACGAAGGAGAGCCTGCCATCTCTATCGTAATCAGAGACCAGAATGAAAAGGGAGATGTATACGGCATCACAGACCTGGACGGAAAGTTCAAGATCATGGCAGATCCCAGTACGACCCTCCATTTCTCGGGCTTTGCCTACGCATCAAAAACAGTAAAACTTAAAGGAAAGACAACGATAAACGTAGTGATCTCGTACGAAGCATCGATGATTGACGAAGTGGTGATCACCGCCAAAAAAGTGGTGGACAAACTGCTACCGGAACCAACCGACATCGAGATCATCGGAAATCAATACATCATCCACCCAAAAGTAAAAATTCCCAAAGAAATGTATAAGCCGAATACACGTATCGTAGTGCAACCGATGTTGGTGAATATTACCCGTAAAACACAGAGCCTGTTCCGCCCGGCAGTGGTGACCGGAAAGGAGTATGCCATCACATTGGAACGAATGATGGAATTCGACCTGAGCAGAGACCCGTTAGCACCTTTTCAGGAGAAAACGCAAAAGATTGATAAAAATGAAGTGATTGCCTACGTAGACTCCCTCTATATGGATAACCCGGACGATGAATGCCGGTGTGACATCTACATGTATCTGGTAGAATATAAAAAACTGGCATACAAAGATACAGTAGTGATAGCCAAAGGTACGGTAAATCCGATGCGTTTCTTTACGTACCAAGCGGATGGCATGAAAATCAGAGATGAAAAATACATCCCTAAACCTCAAAAACAACAAAGAGGCGACAGAGGAGAAGTGAAGCTGAACTTCCTGATCAACTCGGCAACGATAGACGAAAAGGATCCGAACAACCAAAGAGAACTGGAGAAAATGCGCTTGCGCCTGCAGGAAATAGAAAACGATCCGAACTCGGAATTCCTGTCGTTTTCGGTCAAAGGAGTATCGTCGCCAGAAGGTCCGTATCAATCGAATCTGAAACTGGCACAAAAACGCACGGACAGTACGCTGAAACGTATCTTTGGTTTTCTGAACGGAGGTACTATAGACGCGATAAAAGACAGTACATATACAGAAGGAGTGGTGGCCTCATGGGAAGAGGTAGCAGAATTGATGGAACGCGACTCACTGCCTACAGGCAAGTTACGGGAAATCATCAATTGCTATCCGGACAACATGGCCTCGCAATACAGCCGGATCCTACGACTACCGGAATACCGGAATGTCATTCTAACGACTTACTTACCACGGCTGCGCCGGGTGGAATATAGTTTCAACTATTCGGTGATGAGATTGCTGAACGATGAAGAAATACGCATAATGTATAAACAGGACTATAAAAAATTGGTGCCCTATGAATTTTGGCGGATATACCTGAATGCCGATAATGACTCTACACGCGAAGTGATCTGCCGACAGGCACTGGAACAATATCCTAAATTTATGATTATGGCCAACGAATTGGCTGCGTTGCTGATAGAACAAAAGAAAGCGGACAGCAAATTGCTGGAACCGTTTGTCAGCGAATCGGCTCCCACGGAACTACTCTGTAATCAGGTAATCGCCTTAATGGACGAAAGAGCTTATAACCGGGCGGACTCGATTATAGACTTTTTGCCGGACAACGACATGACACAAGACGTAAGAGCCATCGTTGGAGCTTATAACGGGCATTTTGAGGATGCTTATGAACGGTTCGGAACGCAAGGCGGCATAAATGAAGTGGTATTATTAATGGCCATGAAGCAAAATGAAGAAGCGTGGGAAAAGGCACAAGAACTACCGGATGAACCACTCAGCTATTATCTAAGGGCGGCATGTGCCAACAGGTTGGACAAAGTGAGCGAAGCATACGCTTTCATTAAACGGGCCCTGAACGAAGATCCGTCACTGAAAGAGATCGCGCAGATAGACGGGGACGTAACCGATCTGCTGCAACAGTTGGAAGAGGAAAAGAAAGAACTGAAGGAAAAAGCGGAGAAAACAAAAGAAAAAACCGAAACAGAAGAAACTGCAACGGAAGACACCGAAACGGAAGAGAGCGGCTTGAATGAAGAAAGAACGATAAAGCAATGAAGAATATGAGAAAGAGTTATAAAAGAATCCTGCTGTTAGGAGTCGGTTTTGGCTTATGCGGAACTCTGACAGCACAAGAGCAAAAGCAAGATTCAACAGCAGGAAAAAACAATATAAAGGCCTCAGAATATTTGATACCCCAAAGAAAGGGAGCGGAAAAGTTCCATTCGAAGAGAGGATCGGAACATCTGTTTTTCTCTGTCGGATCGGGTATCGGTTATCTGTTTAACGTAGGAGGCGGACAAACCGCTCACGGACCACGGGCATCATTCATGGCGGGCAATTGGCTGACTCCCGTCATAGGGTTACGGGCCGGAGGGGAATATACACAGTGGAAACAAGGAAATACGGATATGCACCTGGCAGGAGCCAATGTAGACTACTTGATCAATATCAGTGCATTTGCCGCCAGATACAATCCGAAGCGGGTATTTGAGGTGATCGGTGCCCTCGGACTCAGCTATCAGGCCACTATCGTAAAAGATCAAAAAGCGATCCATTCATACGGATTGAGGGCAGGATTACAAGGGAAACTGAATGTATCGTCTGCTTTTAACCTGTATATCGAGCCGCAACTGGCACTTTATCCGGACCGGGTAGACAACCAGCCATCGTGGAAAAGATATAACCTGGCAGGATCACTAATGGCAGGTATTACTTACAAACCGGCAGGATACACTACCCTGACCTTCCTTAAAGGAGGTTTTGCCTCGCTGGCAGCCGGTACCGGAAATACCGGAAATGTATTGTTCGACACGGAATTCGCTTTAGGTAAATGGTTCGACAAATTTAACGGAATGCGGATCAGTGCCGGTAGTAGTACCGCCTTTTTGGATAATGAAGATAGCGGTAGCAACCGCGATTTTAATATCAGCCTCAACATTGACTATCTGTGCAGCCTCACAAGGCTTTTTTCCGATCGGGACAGCCACGTGTTCAACCTGATCGTGGCAGGTGGCATCGGGAGCTATTTTCCCGGAGCGGAATCATCGTCTTCAATCATTTTGAACGGACGCATCGGACTACAGGGAGAAATCAGGCTGTCAGCCCATACCGGGCTTTGGCTGGAACCCCGGATCAATATATTTAAAGACAGAAGTTATCGGGCAGACCTTCAGGAACCCATACGGGGAACAGTGGGGTTAATGGTGGGAACGACGTATAAATTTTAGAATAAGATTCACCCCCACATACTTTATGCCCCTTGTTATGGAAAAATCAATATAAACATACATTGATGCAAGTGTTATAATGGCTGTTGTACAGCTTTTATTTTGTTTTGTTTGTGTTTAAATAGTGCGCAACGAACTTACTGCGAAGTAAATGCGTTCTTGCTTTTCCACTCTAACTTACTGTGAAGTAAATGTGGTGTTTGTTTTATCAATGTCCCAGAGTTCAGCGGAACATGGGACATTTTTGTGTTGTTCGAACCACCAGATAATGAACAGTGTAAAGAGCGTTGCCAATACGGTACAAACCAGCGAACCTTCAAAACCAAATGCCCCTCCATTAATCAGATTATTTGCAGGCAGGCGAAGTGAAAACAAAGTTTCACAGAAGCGATTGCCACTGACTTCATAGCCAAGCACGGGCCCTTGAATCCAGTTCCAAAAGAAATGAAGCGAAATAGGAAACCAAAGATTACGGGTGTAAAGATAGGAAGCTCCCAGTAATAACCCTCCTAACACCAGATTGAGCATGGGTAAAAAAGCCACATTGGGATTCATCAGATGGAGCAACGCAAACAAAAGGGAAGAGATGAAGAGAGAAATAAATTTATTGAGTCGCGTACGCAATAAACGTCCCAAAACATATCCGCGCATCATAGTTTCCTCGACAATGGCAACCATAGCGAAAAACAACCCGCTTAAGAGCAAATCGCTCCAATGCAAATGGACATCGACAACCTCAATCTGCCCGGTCAGCAAACAAACAGCAAAGCCAATGGCATAGATAAGCACTGCCATCAGAAAACCGTATAGGATATCTTTACCACGTCTTTTCAGGCTGAATCCTAAATCGGAGAAGGGACGGCGATCAAGAAATCGCATCATCAGGAAGGTTACAATAAATACGCTCAGCAACATAGCTCCCTCCCCAATAAAGAAAGCCCCCATTCTCCACTCTTTTAATACAGAGATAGAACTCAGGATAATCCCAAACAGAGGCATAAGAATATAGAAACCCACCAGAAATAATGCAATACTTGCAAATGCCGGAATTCCTCCCGAAGGGTGGATCGGACTGTTATTTTTTTCTTGTTGTTCCATTTTGTTAATTTATTAGTTGAAGGACAAAAATAACTATATTTTCCTAAAACTCTCAATGAAATAAAGTATGATTCGCTATATTTGTCTAAACATTTATCATAAATATGAAAATAAAGCATCTGTTTATAGGAATAGCCCTTACTGCCAATCTATTTGCAGCTACGGCACAAGAAGTTAAGAAAACATATTTCGTCAGCAAACCGGGAACTCTTATTTCGATGATGACGGAAGAAGAAGCAAACCAAGTGACTCACCTCACCCTGACAGGAAAGATCAACGCAGTGGACTTCAAGCATCTGCGCGATGAATTCAAAAATCTGCAAGTGCTCGATATAGCGAATGCAAGTATCAGTATGTATTCGGGAAAAGAAGGTACATATCCGGATAAATTCTATATTTACATGCCAAACTTTGTTCCGGCATACGCTTTCTGCAAGATGGAAAACGGCATTGCCAAAGGGAAATCGACCCTAAAGAAAGTGGTTCTTTCGGAAAAAATCAAGAACATTGAAGATGCAGCCTTCATGGGATGCGAGAACCTGAATATCTGCCAGATCAAAAAGAAAACTCCTCCCAACCTGCTGCCGGGAGCTTTGGCTGACAGCATTACCGCAATCTTCGTACCACTGGGAGCAAGTGATGAATACCGGCTGAAAAATCGTTGGGATAACTTTGCGTTCATTGAAGGCGAACCATTGGAAGCTAAAATAGAGGTAGGTGCTTTGAGCACGCTGGAAAGTGAAATACAAAAAGCAGGGCTACAACCGAAAGAGATCAACTTCCTGACCATCGAAGGCAAACTGGATGCGGCCGATTTTAAACTGATACGGGATTATATGCCGAATCTGGTTGCCGTAGACATCGAAAAGACCAATGCGACAGCTATCCCGGACTTTACTTTCTCACAAAAAAAATACCTGCTCCGCATTCGTTTACCTCATGGACTGAAAAGCATCGGACAGCGGGCTTTCAGCAATTGCGGACGTCTGTGTGGAACCGTGGAATTGCCGGAAAGCATTACAGCCATCGAATATGGTGCTTTCATGGGATGTGACAGGCTGCGCTACGTAGTTGCCAAAGGAGATAAAATCACAACCATAGGAGACAATTTATTCGGGGAAGGGAAAAATAAGTTGATTTATAAACGATAAAAAACGGGAGCATATCAAAAAACTCACCACAGAGGGCACAGAGGAACACAGAAGGAATTTTAACGACACGAATAATCTGTGAAAATCAGCGCAATCTGTGGTGAGAGGATCTTTGACACAACTTCACTCCTTCTTGTTCATCGCTTTTTTATCCAATAGCCTATACCCAAAAGAGTTAGCAAGCCGGTGAGGATAAAGGCCCAGATGTTGGGTACGCGCGACTCGGCAGTCAAAAGATATTCGCCTGCCAAAA
>UMKV01063484.1_pt1 | contig 11484 bp, 7 predicted proteins | sample 1966381 | NCBI WGS metagenome assembly UMKV01 (sample SAMEA4836182, study PRJEB28245) | human gut metagenome | biome: gut microbiome; material: fecal sample | place: Denmark | collected 2008
GTCGATAATCGCATAGCTTGGGAAAAATCCATCCGATACAATCGGGGATTTCTTTCCATTTGCGTGATCTGTCAGTACAGATACGCATGTTACTTCACTGCCCGTTCCTGCTGTTGTCGGCACTGCAATTAACGGCAGATGTTCCTGTGGCATGGCAACACCTGTTCCATGGTATTTTCTAATAGAATCGTCCGTTAATGCAATACTTGCTGCTGCCTTTGCACAGTCCATGGAACTGCCGCCGCCAAGTGCTACAACAAAGCCGATTTCCTTTTCACGGATAATTGCCGCACAGGCATCAACCTCTGTAACATCCGGGTTTGGGGATAAATCCCCGAAGGAAGCGATAATCGCTCCTTCGCTTTCCTTTACAATGCGCTCTGCCAGACCGTTTGTAAAGAAGAATGGGTCTGCAACCAGTAAGCCGTTTTTAATTTCCATTTCCTTTGCTAAATCTTTTACTTCGGACACTCTGCCCTTGCCGAACCGGATTTTAACCGGCTGTAAATAATCCCAATTCATATTAACCTCGATTCCGCCGTATAATTTACGGCTTTTTATTAATCACAAAACTTTTCATCTGCCATTGTTAATACTTCATCCAGAATTGGAAGGTATTCTTCTAATTCTTCCTTTGTAATAATCAGCGGCGGGCATACTTCGATGAAATTCTCACGTCCGAAGGTTGCAAATCCTCTTTTCTTTAACTCTGCGAAAATCCAAGGCATTGCTGTTCCAGAAACACCATACTCCTGTAACGGTTCTCTTGTTTCCTTATTCTTAACCATTTCGAGCGCGCCGAATAATCCGATACATCTTGCTTCACCGACACACTTATGCTTTTCTACCATCTTCTGCATAAACGGTGCAACGATTTCATGCATTTCGGCTACATGCTGTTCAATGTTGTGTTCCTTGTAATAAGTCAGTGCTGCAACACCTGCGGCACAGGCAAGTGTATGTCCTGAATAAGTAAGACCACACTGTAATACATTTTCTTCAAAATAATCTGCAACCTTTTTATTTACAATAACGCCGCCGAGCTGTACATAGCCGCAGGTAACACCTTTTGCAAATGTAATCATATCCGGTACGAAATCGAAGTTCTGCCATGCAAACCACTTACCGGTTCTAAAGAAGCCTGCCATAACCTCATCGCAAATCATTAAAATACCATACTTGTCACAAAGCTTTCTGACACCTTCCATATAACCCTTTGGTGGTAAAATCACACCGTTTGCACCGACAATAGATTCCATCAGGATTGCGGCTACATTCTGTGGACCTTCATATCTTAACTGTAAATCCAGATCTGCAAGTGCTTTCTTTGTAACGGCTTCATCATCAACACCGTATGTATAACCGTCTCTGTACATCTGCGGATTCATGAATTTTACAAATCCGTTTGCACCGCCGATTTCTGCGGCAAATCTTCTCCAGTCACCGGAAGCATTGGAAGCACCGAGTGTTGCGCCATGATAGCTTCTATAGCAAGAGAATACTTTTGTTCTTCCTGTTACCATACGTGCCATTTTAATTGCATTTTCATTTGATTCGGCACCGCCGTTTGTAAAGAATACTCTCTTAAAATGATCTGCTCCTGCAGCTTCAACTAACATCTTTGCAAGCTTGCTCTTTGGCTCTGAAGCATACGCCGGTGCCATAAAGCACATCTTATCTGCCTGTTCCTTAATTGCTTCAACAATTTCCGGAAGTTCATGTCCAAGATTTGAGCAGACTAAAAGGGAAGCCATATCTACATATTTCTTTCCATCATAATCCCAGAAATAAATTCCCTTTGCCTTTTCAACCGGTAATGCATCCACACCTGATTTTGACCATGACTGCATTACATAATCCTTGTGCATCTGTGCTACTTCTTTTCCTGTTAAATTTCCCATTTGTTTGTCCTCCTGAAAAAATAATTTCTGTTATGCAGAAAAAAACAACAAGGCGCCAGATTCTCCATTTGGAGTTTCTGACGCCTTTGTCATTTCTGTTATCTAACTGATGATTTTATTTTACATTTTTTACCGCCAAATACAATAGTTTAAAGCCTAAACCTTTTTGTGCTTTAGCACAAAGTCCGGATTTACTTTATTTATTTTGAAAACTTCCTTAATTTAGCGACCAACAGCCCCAGTGCCAGTTCATTGCGTACTGAAAACTTTGTAATATCCACATTTAAAAGGGCTTCGATTTTCTTGATTTTGTAATTGACTGTGTTCCGATGCACAAACAGCTCCTCTGCCGTATCCTGTACACTACCGTTGTGCTTCATATAACAGTCCAGTACTTCCACCAGATTACTGTTATTTAACGCATCATATTCATCCAGCGGCCGGATAGTATCCTGATAATATTCTTCAAAGCAGTCTGTATTTTCTATATTAAACAGCAGGCGGTTCACACCCATGGATGCATACGTTCTTGTCGTATCTTCCTCGTTTTCCATTTTTGACAAATCCACAATTTTTCTTGCAATCTGATAGCTTTTTGACAGACGGCGGAAACCCGCTGCGGTACTTCCAACACCAACAAATATAGATTCCGTGTTTTTCAATAACAGTACAATCTGTTCTTTGACAGTCTCTGCAAATTCAGCTGCTTTTTCTTCCTTCATGTCACTAAATACCATTAAAATTCTGTCATTTTCCGTAAATACAACAACATCATGTTTTTCCTGCTCCATCACGCGCGCCGCTTTCTGTGCAAAACGCTCCAGACGGTCTTTTAAAATCGGTGCATAAAATATTTCTTCCTTTTCATTTTCAAGCCGGTCGCAGATGTCCATCATCACAACCACGTAATTCCACTCGGCGAAGTAGCCTTTCTGCATGAGTGCCGATACGTATAGTTCTTCCTGCTTCGGCGTAAATATAGCATAACGGAATGCTGCCGACAACTGCATTGCGCGCTGCTGGGACTGCGTAATTGTAAAACAGATCATCCGCATCATATCTGCCATATGCACACTCCACGGCACTTCAAAAACCGGAAAATCGTGTGCATTGCCAAAATCAATAACCTCCTGCGGAATTTCAGCCACATAAGGTCCGATGTTTACTACCATTGCACTGGCATGATTTTTATAGACCCGATCCACCAGCGCAAGCAAAGACATTTTTTCACCGACACCGATTCCTGTTGTAAATGCAATTTCCCCACCGGACAAAAAATCGGCAATTTCTGTTGTATCTACCATATGCACCCATTCGACCGCATTGGTCAGACCGTTTTTTCCGGCGACCAGCTTAATATCTGCACAGCCCGCCTGCCGGATGGCTTCTTTTAAAACTACACTCATATCCTGCCCTCCTTTATTTATACAATCGCCATGACTCCTGACAGCAGTAATAAAATGTATGTCATTTTCATAAAAATTTCCTGTGGCAGCTTCTTTACCAGCTTTGTGCCAATCCATGTACCTGCAAAAACAGGAATAATTCCTGCTATTAACAAAAACCACACATGGCTGTTAAAATGTCCCGCCTGGAACTGGATTCCTGTAATGTAACAGCCAATCGTCAACCAGATTAACGCAATAGTTGCCCTGAATTCCTCCTTATCTTTTAATGCCCCTGCCGCATAAATGACAAGCAATGCCCCGCCGGATACAAACATTCCGTGAATAATACCCGCGGCAAAGATGACAAACAACATAAGTACAGCCGGAAGTCTGAGCTGTTTTTTCACAAACAGCTTATCCAGCGCAATCACAATAATCATAATTCCGTAAAATGTCAGAAGCTGCTGCATCGGAAATACTTCAAATATTTTCATTCCCACAACCATACCGGCTGCCATCAGCACAAACATCTTAAAAAATTCCTTCCAGTTAATATGCCGGAATCCGGTAATTACAATCATCAGACTGGAAATCTGTGCAATTGCATTGAGCAGTGCCTTTGCCTCGTCCACACCAATTAATTTCATAGTCGGCGGCATGGAAATCAATGTCCCCGCAAAGCCTGTAATTGCCTGTAAAAGATTGGCACCAAATAAAATCAAAAACACTAAAATTTCGTTTACGCCCATCGCTTTTCCTCCTTACAATGCAAAAAGGAGACAGCTGCTGCAATCTGCAACACGGCTGCCTCCTTTGGCAATTTTTTTATATTTTTATCATCTTCTGCAGGCTTGTGTTTCTGCCCAGAAGGACGACACATCAATTAGTGTGTCATAAAGAACATAATCGCAAATAACGCGCCGACAACCCATGTGAACGGCTTAATTTCCTTTACTCTGCCTGTAAAAATACAGATAAATACATACGTAATCAGACCGAATGCAATACCGTAGCTGATATTATAGGCAAATGGCATCATCGCGATTGTCATAAATGACGGTACGGCTACTTCCGGCTTATGCCATTCAATATCTGCAACGCCACCCATCATCAATACGCCGACATAAATCAGTGCTGCTGATGTCGCACAAGTCGGAATCAGTACTGCAACCGGGCTTAAAAACATTGCAACGAAGAATAACACCCCTGTTGTAAATGCCGCAAGACCTGTTCTTGCACCTTCTGCAACACCGGCAGAGGATTCTACGAAGGTTGTAACCGTAGAAGTACCGCAGATAGCACCTGTTACTGTTGCAATCGCATCGGATAACATCGCCTTTTCAAAGTTCGGTACTTCGCCTTCTTCTGTGAGCATATTTCCTCTTGAACATGCACCGTAGAGTGTACCAAGTGTATCAAACATATCTACCATACAGAATGCAAGTGCTGTTGTAATCATCAGAATCACTAAATCCGCTGTAGAATGGGTTGCAAGATAAGCGGAAAAATCAAAACCTTCCGTAAATACCTTTAAAAATGCCTGTGAACCCCAGTCACCGAATGCAGTAAACGGATTGAAGTTCATATTTGCCGCAAATCCTTTGTAAAATCCCGGAATGGTGCAGCCAAGGATATAATAAAGACCTGTTCCACCGAGGATTCCCCATAAAACAGAACCCTTTACTTTTTTGTAAGATAATACGGCAATAATAATCAGCGCCGCAATTGTAACAAGCTTTGGCATAATTTCTGCCCAGGTTGCATTCCCGTTAAACAGGTTAAAGCTTGTCAGGTTGACACAGGTAGAGCTTGAAGGAACAATAATTCCCGCATCCTGTAATCCCAAAAATGCAATAAACAGACCGATACCGGCTGAAATTGCCATTCTGACACACTGTGGGATAGCATCAAATAACATCTTACGGACACCGGTCAGTGTCAGGATGATAAATACTACACCATCTAACAATACAAGAATCAGTGCATTTGCATAAGATAATCCGAATGTAAAGCAGACTGTGTACACAAAAAATGCATTCAGTCCCATACCGGATGCCAATCCTAAAGGAAGATTTGCGAGGAATGCAATTAAAAATGTACCGACAACGGCTGAAATTGCTGTTGCGATATAAATGGCATTATATGATACAACGCCAAGTTCTGAAAACATATTTGCATTAACCATGAGAATATACGCCATCGCCATGAAAGTTGTAATTCCGGCAAGCACTTCTGTTTTCACTGTCGAGCCATGCTCTTTGACCTTAAAAAATTTTTCCATGAGTCTTTCTCCTATTTTTTCATTTATCCAAACACAGTCTGATTCTGTGCTGAATTCTTTGTATTCCCCAACTCCCTCAGATAGGCATTATAACACACTTTTTTCTTTATATCCACCCCATACCGCGCGAAACTGCATAAATCATATACAAAATATACGCACCAATCATGGCAATGCCCTCTTTCCGCTCTATTTTGTCACCTGTTGCGGCAAAAATATAAATAATAATACTCAGACCGATTAAAATAACCGTGTCATACAACGACTCCGTTACCACCGGAATCGGATGAATAAAAGCTGACACGCCTAAAATCAGCAGAATATTAAAGATATTGGAACCGATAATATTACCTGCCGCCATACCGTTTTGTCCTTTTTTTGCCGCAACCACAGATGTGACCAGTTCAGGAAGTGATGTTCCCATGGCTACAATCGTAAGCCCCACCAGCGTTTCTGTCATATGACAAGCAAGTGCAATGGTTTTTGCACTGTTTACAACAATCTGTCCGCCGATAATAATCGCAGCTGCACCACCAAGAATGTACACTGCGCACTTCCACGCCGGAAGTTCCGCAATTTCTTCATCCTCCACTTTATTTCTAAGCGCCATCAGAACCGTAAAGGCAAGATACGCAATAAACAGCAGAATCAAAATCACCGCATCCAATCTGCCAATTGTTCCTGAAAGCAGTATACCATCCGCAGTAAAGACCTTCTGCCCTGTAAATACATAATCTGCAATCATGACTGCCAGTATCACGGAAACAATAATTGAAAACGGAAAATCCCGCTTCATAATGCCCCTATCCACTGTCACCGGTGTAATCACGGCGCAGATTGCAAATATCAGCACCAGGTTAAAAATATCTGACCCGATAATGTTACTGATTGCGATTTCATTAGAACCCGCTATTGCTGCCGATACACTGACTGCCAGCTCCGGCGCACTCGTCCCCATTGCTACAATTGTAAGACCGATGACCACACCCGGAACTTTCAACTTCCCCGCAACGGCCGAACTGCCTTCCACAAAAAAGTCTGCCCCTTTTACAAGTGCGGCAAACCCGATTACCAGTAACACCAACTGTATAATAATTGTCATATTTCCCTCTTTTCTTTCAGCCTTTCGTTGACAAATAACCGGAACAGTGCATAACACACCGAACAGATCGGAATAAAGGTCAGTATTCCCACGATACCAAACAAACTTCCGCCGACTGTTACTGCCATTAATACCCACATTCCCGGCAGTCCCACTGAGCTGCCGACTACATGCGGATATATGAGATTTCCTTCAATCTGCTGTAAAACGAAAAACATAATCACAAATATCACTGCCTTGACCGGATTTACCAGCCCTATCAGTATAATTCCCACAACACAACCGATAAAAGCACCTACAATCGGTATCAGCGCTGTAATGGCAATAACAATGCCGATTAACAGCGCATACGGGAGACGGATAACCAGCATGGTTACACAGAACATCGTTCCAAGAATACACGCTTCCAGACACTGTCCTGACAAAAAGCTTGCAAATGTCGTATTGGCAAGCCGTACCACACGAAGTACTTTTTGGGCTGTTTTTTCTTTTGTAAATGCATACAGAATTTTCTTCGTCTGCCTTGCAAGTGTTTCTTTCTGAAACAAAACATAAATAGAAAAAATAAATCCAATAAAGAAATTCGTCACACCCGATACAATACTTGTCACTGCACCAATTCCGCCACTGATAATTCCCTTTGTACCGGCAGTTACAAAATCCATTGCTGATTTTAACAGCGATTCCCAGTCAATCTGCACCGAAGCCAGCTGCTGTTCAATCTGCGGATAGGCTTTGGCCTGCTCCATCAAAAACTGCTGCACATTTTGAAACTGTCCCGGAATCAGCTTTACAATATCTGCAATTGTAGATACCAGCTGCGGAATCACAATAACCATAGCTGCTGCCAGAATTACAATAATTGCCAGTAATGTCAGAACATATGCACATGTTCTTCTAAGTGCTGCAAATTTTTCAGTCTGATACTGTTCTTTCTGAAAAAGATGCCGTTCAATCTGCTTCATTGGCACATTCATAATAAATGCAATGACCCCGCCGATTAAAAAAGGCATAAACAGTGTCAGAATCTTTGACATCACTGAAAAAATCAGCTGTAAATTCTGTAATGCCCAATATAGAATAATCAGCACTGCTCCAATTGTAATATACTTTTTAACTTCCTCGTTTTTTAAATTCCGATTCATTCTTTCCTCCTTTTTCTGCCTGCAATAAAGAAAAACGAGACTTTATTGCAACACAATCGTTACAACAAAAGTCTCGCTTCCTACAACGTGCTCCGGAGAAATCTATTTTCCCGTACTGACGAAATCACGTTACATATACTGCCCGTATATGCAAGCTACTCCCTTTTATCTGTAAACATCATAACATAAAGAAAATCCGGCAGTCAACCTTAAATTTTTTAAGCCAGTGTGCTATACTGTGTATACATGCATTATTACAGAAGGAGTGATTTTGTGAATCCAACAGCTGAAAACGATTTTTCAACCGGAAGCATTCCCGCACACATGCTGCGTCTTGCGCTTCCTATGACACTGGCACAGTTAATCAATGTCTTATACAATATTATTGACCGTATTTTTATCGGAAGAATCCCCTTTGATTCTACCAATGCGCTCACCGGTCTCGGGGTTGCCTTTCCAATCTGTACGATTACCATTGCTTTTGCCAACCTTGTCGGCATGGGCGGCGCACCGCTTTTTTCCATTGAACGCGGGAAACGAAATGATGCCGAAGCCGAAAAAATCCTCGGTAACAGCTTTGTCCTTTTACTGTTGTTCGGCCTGTTTATTACAATAACGGGGCTGTTTTTGAAACGTCCGCTTTTATATCTGCTCGGCGCAAGCGAAGCCACCTTCCGTTATGCCGATTCATACATTACCATCTACCTGTGCGGTTCTGTTTTTGTAATGTTAAGCCTTGGCTTAAATTCATTTATTAATGCGCAGGGCTTTGCAAAAACCGGCATGCTGACCGTTTCCATTGGTGCGGTCTGCAACCTGCTGCTAGACCCTGTTTTTATCTTTTTACTGGGCATGGGAGTGCGGGGTGCGGCTCTTGCAACGGTCATTTCACAGTTTATTGCCGCCTTATGGACATTCACTTTTCTGACCGGCAAAAAAACAATAATACGGCTATCTCCGAAACAGTTTGTATTGGGCAGAAAACGTGTCGGCAAAATCCTCGCACTGGGGCTTTCCGGTTTTACCATGTCCATAACCAACAGTGCCGTCCAGATGGCGGGCAACGCCAGCCTGTCCATACACGGCGGGGACTTATACATCGCCGCCATGACCGTTATTAACTCCGTGCGCGAAGTGATTCATATGCCGGTCAGCGGTATTTCCAACAGTGCCCAGCCGATTCTCAGCTTTAACTACGGTGCGGATAAAAACAGCCGGGTAAAGCAGACCATCCGCTATATGTCTGTGGCTTTGCTTATCTATACCGTAGCGGCATGGATTTTAACCATGATTTTTGCCAGACAATTTATCCTGCTTTTTGATTCGACACCGGAACTGCTCTCACTGGGTGCCGCCTGTATGCACATTTACTTTTTCGGATTTTTTATGATGTCCTTTCAATTTGCGGGGCAATCCGTTTTTACGGCACTTGGCAGATCCAAAAATGCCATTTTCTTTTCGCTTTTAAGAAAGGTAATTATTGTGATTCCGTTAATCTATCTGCTTCCGCTCACGCCGCTTGGTGTAAACGGCGTATTCTGGGCAGAACCGGTTTCCAATTTTATCGGCGGAGCCGCCTGCTTTATCACTATGTATTTTACGGTTTATAAGAAGCTGTAAAATACACAGCTGTTCTTAGTTGTCCGTAACAATCCTGGCATGGCTTCCGCCGTCCGGTGTCTTGGTAACAACAATCTGCCGCCCGATACGCTCCTTTAATTCGCCGACGTGGGAGATAATTCCCACAAGGCGGTTGCTCTCCGATAACCGCAGTAAAACATCAATCGCCTGTTCCAGTGAATTTTCATCCAATGAGCCAAACCCTTCATCAATAAACATTGTATCAATCTGGATACCACCCGTCTGCGACTGGATTTCATCGGATAATCCCAGTGCCATTGCAAGAGATGCCTTAAAGGACTCTCCACCCGATAAGGACTTGACACTACGGATACTGCCGTTATAATGGTCAATCACGTTTAATTCCAGTCCGCTCTGCGCTCTTAGATTATCTGCCGTCTTTGCGCGCACCAGTTCAAACTGTCCCGATGTCATCTGCATAAAGCGGGTATTGGCCCGGATAATAATACGGTCAAAAAATGCTGTCTGAACATATGTTTCAAGCATAATTCTGTCCTGACCGCTCAATGCACCGTTTGCCGTATTGCTGAGTGCCCGTACCCACTGATACTGCTTTTCTTTTTCGCTGCTCTTTGCCGCAATCTTTTTTACTGCACCTGCCGCCCGCTCATTGACCGCAATCCGCAAATCCAGTTCCTTCTTTTCGTTCTGATACTGCTTCTGACAGACTTCCTTTTCCTGCCGCAGGGTCAGTAATTCCCCGTACTTTTTCCCACTCTCATTACTTTCATTGTTTTCTTTATCTTCTTCACCGCTTTTTAGCTGTGCGGTTAAATCAAGCACCCTTCTCTGCTCTGCTTCAAGCTTGATTTTACAATCCTGATACTGCTGCCCTGCCTGCTTTGCCCGCTGTTGTATTTCCTCTTTCTGCCGGACTTTCTGCGCAATGCTTTGTCTTGCCGCTTCTGCATTTTCAAACTTTAAAGTCTGTTTTAATTCATCCGCCTGCTTTTTTAAAGCTTCACCTTCTGTCTTTAATACAGAAATACGGCTGGTACGCTCTGCCACCTCTTCTTCCAGTTCTTTCTGGCGCTTTTCGCACTCCGGTAACTGCCCGGAAATCTTCTGCTCTAATGCGACATCGGCTTCCAGTCTGGCTTTCTGCACCATCAGCTGCTGCTTCTCATCTGCCAGTGCTTCTGCTGCCTGCTGTGTCCGGTAACTCACCTGCTTTATCACGTCAATCATCTGTTCCTGTGATGCTTCTTCCGAATCTGATAAATGCGATAAATCTGATACATTTGACATATCCTGTAACCCGGCAACGATCGTTGGATGTGTATCACTTATCAATGCCGCATACTGCGCAAGCATTTCTTTATATGCGCTCTGTACCCGTCCTTTTGCAAGTCCTGCCTCTGAACTGAGTTCAGAACGTATTTTCGTCTTTTTGTCATAATCGTCTTTTTGACTTTTTAACTGCTGTTGTGTCGGCGCATTTTCATGAAGCACTGCTTTCTTTGGGTGGTGCAGTGAACCGCATACCGGGCAGGCTTCATCTTCACGCAGGTTCTGTGCCAGTATGCCCGCCTGCTCGTCAAAATAACGTTTTTCCATTTCTTCGTAAATGCTTCCTGCCTGTGCCAATTGCTCTGCCGCCATAATATACCGCTTCTGTATGCGGTACATTTCATTGACAAGATTTTTATTCTGTACAACCTTTTCCTGTAAGACTTCTGTTTTCCGACACTGCTGTTCATTTACGGCAATCTGTGCCGCTGTCCGCTCAAATGCCGCACCGCTGTCCTTTAATCCGCCAAGCTGCTGTTGATACTGCTCTCTTTGCAGTTTCATTTTCTGTGCTTCCTGCCTGCTTTTTTCCAGTAAATGTTCTTCCTTTTCAAGCTGCTGTTTTTTCTGTCCGGTTTCATTCAAAATAAATTCCAGCTTTTCATAGCCCGGAAGTGCGAGCTGCTCCGCTTCAATTTGTGCAGTCAGGGTGTTGTTGTTTTCCTGCAGTTTTTCTGCCTGTTCGTATTCTATCTTTAACCGGCTTGCAAGCGTACCCAGTTCTGCCGTCTTCTGC
>UMKV01021501.1_pt1 | contig 11297 bp, 8 predicted proteins | sample 1966381 | NCBI WGS metagenome assembly UMKV01 (sample SAMEA4836182, study PRJEB28245) | human gut metagenome | biome: gut microbiome; material: fecal sample | place: Denmark | collected 2008
GCAGCAGAGCGGAGCTGTCGATCTGAACACGGCCTGCCGGGACAAACTGCAGGAAAAAGCGGACGATCTGCGCCGGGAGCAGGAGAAGCTGGACAAGAAAGTGGAAGAGCTTAGGGAAGAGTCCAATGCCCTGCAGGAACATAACACAAAAGCACTGGCGGAAATCAGCTTCCTGGAGCGATCGATTCCGACACTTAGGGCCGTGCTTGGAGAGGCCGCTTCCCAGAAGGAAAATCTGACAGCGCAGAAAGAGGAGTTGGATGCCCGCCTGGAAGAAATGGAAGGGAAAATTCACGAGCTGAGCCATGCTGTGGAACTGCTTGAGCAAACAGAACTTCCGGCCAGAGCCAAAAAGAAGTCAGACGTAGAACTGAAGCTTCATGAGCTGAAGGACGAGAATAACAAGCTGCAGAATGACATTCGAAACTGCGAAATGTCAATAGATGATCGTAAGCGAAAGAAAGATGAACTGGAGCAACGCAAAAAGAAGCTGGAGGACGAGCAGCATCAGGTTACGGAGCGACTGAATGAGACTTACGGACAGATTAACGATATGGGCGAGAACATCAGCCATCTCCAGGAACAGATTCATGAACTGGAGCAGCAGCTGGAAGGCAAGAGTCAGAAGGGTCTGGCTCTGAACCTGAAGGCTCGTATCGCAGAATATCAGAATCGGAAGATTGAATGTGAGAGGCTGGAACAGACGCTGGAAGCACAGCAAAGCCAGCTGAACGCCAAGAATACTGAGATCGCACAGAAAAAAGAAGAGCAGGAAGTGTTGCAGCTTCGTTTTTCTCAGGCAGAGAACGAATTGGAAAGTTATCAGCATTCTATCGCAGAACTAACACAGCGCAAGGACGAACTGGCTGATCTTGAACAGCACCTGAAAATCTTAAAAGATGTTCATCAGGCATTGCAGAGACATGCCAAGCGCTTGTCTGAACTGTCTCCGATCGGGAACTATTCTGATACGGAGAACCTGGGAAATCTAATGGATACCATGAAGGATATCATCGAAAATATTCATAAGACGATGGAACAGTACATTCGTAAGACCAATCAAAGTCTGGAGGGTATAAAATAATGAAATGTGTTGCTTGTGGAAAAGATCATTGGGAAGGCGATGAGTGCCCTCGCTGCCATTTCCCTGTATACGAAATATTAGGTGATGACCTGGATCAGTCGGTTGCGCAGATCCAGGCGTTTGCGAAGGAGTTTCAGAAAGAATACCTGAATGACCTGCAGCTTGGCGTAGTGATTTATCAGTGGAAAGATCAGAACGACCTGGTGAAGGAGGCGTCTCATGCGCCGGTTTATTTTGCAGCGGGAAGTATTCTGGCATCCGGTGAGTTCTGGTATCCGCAAAAGCTGGCCCGCATCCCGGATCAGGAGTTCCTTCCGGTTACGCTGGCCTTTAAGAAGGGAAATACGGAGTGGCAGGTACCGATCCAGGTTCCAAACCTGAAGCAGGCAGAGCTACAGCAGGTCGGCTTCCGACTGGAGGATGAGCTGCAGGTTCGCCTCTTACTGAAAAATGATTCCGCACAGACGGAGTCGGAACCGGTATCCGTCTGCCAGTAGAGAAAAAATACGATTTGACGGCAAAGTGAGAAAGTGCCGGAGGGGATAAAGAGATGGCAATGTTTTCTTCCCATGAGAAGTTCTACTTCGTATTTGCAGGCGAAGGAGAGCGATATTATTTAGACAGTATGCTCCATCCGGATACCGGAACATATCTCTGGATGGAATTAAGAGAAAGCAATTATGATTATATCTATGAGATCGAGCTCTTTAATACGGGATTTCTGCTGAAGGCGAAGGATGAATCTTCTGTTCAGCAGCATAACGCATTAAGCAGCGGCTGGTTTTCAAAGATTCCTGCGATTCCATCCGGGCAGAACTGCGTAGAAATCGAAGAGGCAGCACTGCGTCAGTGGATGCTGGATCTGATGACGAGGACTGCCGGGCGGATGGCAGCTGTAACCTTTTCGCTGGAAGCTTTTTCCCGTCTGTATCAGGACAGTAGGTCAAGGAGGCAGCTGAACCGCCTGATTGACCGTCCTGAAAATCAGCATTCTATTCTTATAAGAGCCTCCATGCAGCTAAAGGAAGATCAACTTCGCCTTATGATCGATCCGAATGGCGTATTTGCCTATCGTACAGTGAATGGTCAGGCGATCTGTCCGGAGCTAGAGGAACTGATCCGGAGACGGTTGGCGGTTCCTTTCCTTGAGATCTTAAAGCAGCGGTTGGATAACCGTTTTGTGGAGCTGAACGCTGTTACCTTTGCCCGCCTTCAGTCACTGATGCGCAATGTGTGTTTCCAGAGAAATGAAAACTGGAGTGACGATGAGTTGCTGGAATATACGAATATCCTGTACAGCTGGTGGTATCTTCCAGAGATTATGACAGAAAAAGAACTGAATTATGGTTTTATTGACCAAATCTGTGCAAAATTTCTTCCGGATGCGCGAAATCGCACGGATATTTATGTTGCCTTGTATGAAGCACTTACGAGCACAGGAGGATGGAAGGCTTTTCAGGATCGTGTGGTCATCCTTCGGAATCGGGCAAATTCCGAAGATACGAAGAATTTTCTGCATACACTGAACCGGCAAACGGTGGAAGCCAAATGCCATGTAAGGCTTGCTAACACCGGCCTGCAGCCGGTAGCACGTATGCTCTGGCCTGAGAAGGCATTCCGACAGGCTGTCCTGATGAATCCTGCATTGAATACCGGCGGCGGAAAACGCAGCTGGGCAGTTATGCAGACGAAGCTTCTGCGACCAGTGAACCGAAGCTTTCCGAGAGAGTATATCCGGTATATGGAAGGCTATTACCAGTCTTATCAGGATGCGGAGAGTCAGCAAGATTACGATACCATGTGCCGTGCGGTGAACGCAATGCTCTTCGGAGGAAATTTCCTTTATATGGAAATTGATCAAAATCCGTCCTCTGAGTTGATGGAACGTTGGCAGAAATACAATGATTATCTGGATAAATCCAAAAAGTATTTCACGATTCGCATTCAGAATTCCGTGAGCACGTCAGGTTCTGTCTACGAAGAAAGTATCAATGTCATCCAGCAGGCACAACAGGACGAATATAAGAAGTACCTGGACGCCATGGATGCCATGCTGAAAATCATTCCGGATCTGGCGGAGTCGCTGAATCTTGAGGAAGTGGATTCTACAGTGGCAACAATTACCGATATGCTGAAGCAGCATACTGGCAAATTGGCGAAGCCGGACAAAACAGATGCGCACAAAAAGGACACTGCCGGAACACCGGGTCATCTGACCGCAGACGGCATCGAGATGACAGCAGAGGAAGCGGAGGCGAAACTGCGTGCGAGAAAAATGCCTGGAATGCGTTGGATGAAGTAAAACCGATAGAAAGCGGCACTACAATCATCCAAATGCAACGAGAAAAGATAAAGAACGAAGTATATGAAACATATAGAGGAGGAAGTAGCAATGCCTAAAAAACCTACGGCAAAGAACAAAGAAGAGAAGAAGGGGATCATCCCTTCCGTAAAGGGCGGCATTGAATCTGCGAAGCAGGGAGTAAAAGATTTTCTGTACGGCCGTTCAGCGGAAATTTCACCGGGCAAGGTGGCAGAGAAAAACCGGAGCACCGGTGAAAAAATTATTGCTTCTCTTTCTGCTGTTGATTTCTATACCATGAAGGATAAGAACCTTGCCGATCCGGAGCAGATTGACAACATGAGAATGAGCGTAAAAGCGCTGATCGTTAAGCTTCAGAATGCTCCGACAATTTTCGATGATGTCTCTGAGCTAGACACTATCCTGCTGAAGGCGGCGGATACGCTGAAAACAGCGACAGAATTCGGCTATGTGAACCAGGCGGAGTGGTGTATCAATGCAATCAGTTCCGGGCTGCTACTTCTGCGCGATAATGTGCCGCCGCAGCGCCAAGATGCCCGTGAGGAGATCATAAAGAAACGTGTCGAGTACATGAAGAATTATGAGAATCTTATCATCGCCTACGGCAAGATTGACGGTATGACACAGTCGATTGATTCCAGTAAGGCAACTCTAGCTAAGTATAAGGAAGACCTTGCTCAGCAAGAGATGAAAATGAAGGAATTTATGAATACGCCAGAAGGAAATCTTGCGAACGTACACCTGAATGCCTACCAGAATCAGCCGGGAAGCAAACTGAGTGAGGATGACAGAAAGCTAGAGATCATGGGCCGGAAGATCGGCGATTTATCCACCAGTATTATCCGCCTCTTCAATCAGCAGTATGCAATGATTATGGATAATGAGAGCCAGCTGACGATCGCCATGGGAATCCGCACGGCGCTGGATAACCTGCCAACTCTTTACGATCAGGATCTGCTGGGTGAGTATGCGGTTCTTCTGAAGAATATCAATGAGACGACAAATCGCCTGTTGACCGATGCGGCTGCAGTACTTGAAATCGAGGAAGATGCTGCCCATGAAATGACAGCTATTATGAACAGCTCTGCGGCTCAGAAGCTGACTTCCTACAGTGCGAAAGCCATTGAGAATGCACTTACACCGAAGAACCGTATTACAGAAAGAGAACGCCTGGAAGCACAGCTTCAGATCAGCCGGAGAAACCGTGCGAATCAGGTTGCCATGGAAAATGAGGAAATGCTTCGCAAGATGATGGAAAGTCTCACTGCGAATGCAGAACTGAATCGCACTGTACAGGAAAATTACGATTTCTCATCCGCTGAGAACACATCCGAAAATGTACAGGAAAACACGGTAGAAGCGACAGACACGCTGGAAAATACGGATGATAACGACAACCTGAATTACAACGTGCTTTCATAAAGGAGGAGCAACATGGGGCTTATGGGAAAAATTCTTGGCAAAAGTGACAGCCAGATCATAAAGGAAGAGGTACGCAAGGAAGCAGACCGCCAGGCGAAACTGAATATGACGATTGCGGAGCAATATGGTGCTCTCGCTTCCTGTCGCAATACGTTCGAGCGGGTAATTGCCATGGATCGACTGAATGCGCTGGAACGCAGAGAGAAGAGAATCGGCGACGCGGCTCAGAAGAGCCGGATTCACGATGCCGCCGTTGGTCTTCTTGCCGTAGAAGAGCTGGAGCTGGAGCTTCAGGGTGCCGGTCAGGCCGTTGATCTTGCAAAAGCACAGAAGAGAATGGCGTCGATCATCCGCCAGGTTCATCGTCTGGATTCTCGGTCAGAGATTACAAAGAAGGATTACCAGGCACAATTGAATGTCGGTTTCGATGATACTAACGAGACGGAAGCTTTTACGGAGCGGGCCGATGTGGTAGACGAGCAGTTTGTGGAATACCTGATTCAGGGCTATACTATAGAAGAGTGTATGGAGAGAAAGATGCATGGCAATCAGACAGTCGCTACTTCTGCTCCCTCAGGAATGGATTTCAGCAGCGGAAATTCGGCGGCAGATAACGCCTATGTAAATGAAATCCTTCGCAAAAATGCCGAAAAGCGCTAAGCACAGAAAGTCGAGGACACGCCTGTGGATATTGAGAAAATCAATCGTTTGAACAACGAATACCGCGCGCTTGTACGTGAAGCGCGTGCAATCAGAGAAGAAAAGGGAGAGCCCAGCCGCGAAGAGGGACTTTGTTATCAGAACGCCTCGGAACGGGCCGGACAGCTCGCCAGCATGACCGTTGGCGCAGAGATGCAGCACTGGATCAGTGAGCAGGATATGTGCAGTGGCAAGATGCGCGAGATCTGGTACTATCTGAATCCGGAGGAAGCGAAGAAGAAAGCGCAGCGAACAGCTCCGGCTGCAAAACCTGTGCCAGCCAAAACTCCTGCCAGAGCTGCGTCATCTGCCAAAGGAACGCAGGCTTCTGAATCGGAATCCGGCGCAGAAACCGAAAACGAAGGGGAAAAGAAGCCAAAGAAGAATACTTACGGTATTCCGGATTCCGTGGTAGCTCACTGGTTCCAGGAAGATCCAGGATACGGCTTCGATAAAGTCGCCGGTATGGAAGAACTGAAAGAGCTCCTGAACGACTGTGTACAGGACATCGCTTCCGAAGAATTGAACGAATACCTGGATATTTCAACCGTACAGTCCTTCTTCTTCTACGGACCGCCTGGATGCGGCAAAACCTTCATCATCAAAGCGTTCGCCCACGAGCTGATACAGAAGGGTTACCGCTATATGAAACTGGAGAGTTCGGATGTACACAGTAAATTCTCCGGTGAGGCGGATAAGATCGTCAAGAGAGCCTTCGCGGAAGCACTGGAGGAACCGACGATTCTATTCATGGATGAGATCGACGGTATCTGCCAGAGCCGTTCTATGCCGAATCTGTCCGACTTCAATATGTCACTGACCACGACCTTCCTGAACGCGTATAATGACCTGATTGACGGAGGCAAGGATCGCCACCGCGTCATCTTTATCGGTGCGACGAACTACCCGGCCAATGTAGATATTGGTATGCTGGATCGCGTGGAGCTGGTTCCTGTTCCCCTGCCGGATGAAGAAGCCCGTGCTGCCTCCTTCCATGCCAAGTTCATGAAGAGAGTAAAGGCGGAGAACGAAGAGGAAGAGCAGGTCATCGAGAAGGTGCAGTGTGCCGATGATTTCTCCTGGGAGGAAATGGCGGAAGCAACCGAGGGCTACAATCAGCGAGATATCGATCGCGTGATTTCGCATCTGCGTGTTCTGCTGAGAAAATCTGTGCTCTCCGGGGAAACGGTAAATGCCGCTGACGCGGTAAATGCCTTAAAGACCGGCGAAGCCAGAATTACCCGCGAAATGTTCGAAGCGGCGCTGGCGAAATATCATCCGGCTCCGAAGGACGATATCGAGAAGTCACTGAACGAGTTTACGAACAAGATGAGGAACCTCTAAATGGCAGAGGATAATGATAACGAATGGTTTCTGCAGCTGTCTGATTATACGAAGTTAAAAAATCGAAGGCTTGAACTTCTGCCGGATACCTGTTTCTGGAAGACACGGCTGCAGGAACTGATTAAGAATCGCCGGTTACTGAAAAAGCTCGGCATTTCCGAGCATGGCATCTATCTCTTCGCTGGTCCGTCAGGAAATGGCCGTCATATCACCGGCAGTGCGTTAGCAGGATCACTGATGGCATCTTACGGGCTGGAGCCAGAGGAGACCGGTTTTCTGGCACTTCGCGCAGATGATTTTCCGAAGGGAATGAAAGTTGCCGAAGTGTCGGAACTCATCACTTCCATTTTGGAGGATCAGGCGGATGCTCGTCTGCGGATTCTCGTGCTGGAGGATATGGATCAATACGCATATCTTTCCGCGATATCCAATGCGATTGCGGACACCATAGAACAGATGGAAGAGGACTCTGAGGATGCAAGCGAAGAGGAAAAGGCCAGACTTATTGTTATCGGTTATATTACGGATGAAACGCTGCTGACGTCAGATCTGCGTTCCCAGGCGCTGATTCTACGGCTTCCGTGTCCGTCTGAACGTCAGCGCGAGGAATATCTGGAGTCTCAGCTGGAATGGCAGGTGGACAATCCTGAAAACCCGATGGTAGCGATCCAGGCCGCGCTTACACTGGAAAATATCACCGTGTCCGAGCTTGCCGGGCAGACAGATGGAATGACTTATGCAGAATTAGAGCAGTTGGTATGCTATCTGAAGCTGTCAGCGATGGAAAGAATGGTGGATGCAGGCATTTCTCTGAATCTTACCTGTGGCCGAGAAGAAGCAGAAGACTGTATTCATATGGCAAAGCTTCCGAATGTTGCGTCCGGTCAGATGCCCGTAATTAAGATCGAGCAGACAGCAGCTGCCTCTTCTGCAGCGAATGCAAAAGGCCCGGAAAATAACGACAGAGCCATGGCGCTGATGGGAAAATCCGACCGATCGTTCTCCGAAAATATGGAATTACTGGATTTTGCCAGAAGTCTTGGATAGAAAAGTCATATGATAAGGAGCTACAGCGAGATGCGGTGTAAGCGGAATCGAGCTGAAAGCTCTGAATCGTTACGATCATACAAGATACGTGACAGAAACGTTTAGAGAGGATCTTATACGTATGAAATATACACTCTCAGGCAGACTTTGGAAAGAAGGCTGCGAACTCGTAAATAGCAACAAAGTAAAGAAGCAGAAGCAAACTACGCAGGCGGACGGAACGCAGCTTCTGCAGGCAAGCGTGGACAGTGCCTTCGGATTCGTGCATCATCCCGGAGCGATTTATGACGCTGGGCAGAAGACAATTCTGGCATATACCTGCGACTGCTGGAAGATCACGGAGGGCGGTTTCTGTGAACACTGCGCGGCTATGATTGCGAATGCCGAAGCATGCGGCGATGGAAACATTCAGATCGACGCCTATCCAGACGCCAACCGGAGATTGGCACAGAAAATAGCCTCAAAGAAAGCAGCTAGCCAATCAGACGAAAAGACATATTCCGGTCTTACGGTGAAAGAGGATCACATCCTTTCCTCCGGCAACCGGGAAGTAACCGGCCGGATGGCATGTGCCTTCGGATTCTATCACTATCCGGTACTTGTCCTGGATGAAGAAGAAAAGATCATCGATTATCACTGCGACTGCTATCAGATCGCGGAGAATCCCGGTCTGTGCCCGCACTGTGCCGCACTGTTCGATTATATCAGCGAAGAAAATGCCGGTAAAAAGCAGGAAAAAGAGCCGCAAGAAGATACGATTAAAGACGAAGGAACAGAAGAAAAGCCGGAAAAAGATACAGTTGAAAACAAAGAAACAGGAGAAGATGGAACAGAAACAGACAAAGATTCTGCAGATGAAACTGTAACGTCAGAGACTCCGGATAAGACAGAGGACTCCGACAGAGAAGACTCCTCGGATGCGAACGATACGGATCACATGGTAGAGAACGACGATACGGAAAACACAGATGACCGGAGCAATACTAGCACCGACCCTGGAATTGAAGGGGAAGAATTCCATGAGCCCTGCTCCATGAAAATCCTGCTGGGTCACAATCCGAAGGATAATTCTTCTGTATACTGGTATCCGAATGACACCGAACAGCTCGTTCATGTCAATACGGGAATCATCGGAACGATGGGAACCGGCAAGACTCAGTTTACGAAGTCTCTGATTACACAGCTGTTCCGTCAGCAGTATAACAACTTCGACGGACGCCCGTTAAGCATGCTGATCTTCGATTACAAGGGAGACTACAATCTCTCGAAAGAGGACTTTGTACGCGCGACGTGCGCAAAAGTTCTAGGACTTCATAATCTCCCCTTCAACCCGATGTCCCTGCACGGATTAAAGGTAAAGCCGCAGCTACCCTACCACGTAGCCAGCGCTTTCACCAATATTCTGACCAAGATCTATCACCTTGGCCCGGTACAGAACAACCTACTCCTGGATAGCATCATCCGGGCATACAACCGCCGCGGCATCACTTCCGATCCGGATACCTGGAACCGCCCGGCACCGACCTTCGAGGATGTCTATCAGATTTACCAAGAAGGCACTCCGAAGCAGGACGCCCTGTATTCCGCGATGTATGCTCTGCATCAGTTCGAGATCTTCGAGAAAGATCCTGCGAAGACGCAGTCCCTCTTCGCAATGTTGGACGGCGTGACCGTACTGGATCTGTCCGGATACGATTCCCGCATCCAGAATCTGACGGTTGCTATCACTTTGGAGCTGTTCTGCTCTCAGATGCTTGGCTCCGGCTCCAGCCGCTCGAATGCCAAGTACCGCCAGCTGACCCGCTTGATTCTGGTGGATGAAGCGGACAACATCATGTCTGAAGGCTTCCCGGCACTGAAGACGATCATGAAGGAAGGACGCGAATTCGGCGTAGGAACGATTCTCTCCACACAGTCCTTAAAGCACTTCGGAATCGGAGAAGAGGATTACGCTTCCTATATTCTCACCTGGGTTGTACATGCCGTTCCCGACCTGAAGAAGAGCGATGTCGAGTACCTGTTAAAGACAGCTCCCGGACAAGCTGAGCAGCTCTCGCAGGAGATCGCACGCCTTCCGAAGCACCACAGCATCGCGCGTGTCGGCAATATCGATCCCGTCTTTATGGAGGACACTCCCTTCTGGAAGATCGCAGACGATATTATGCAGACCTATCTGGAGGAAGAGGAGAGCGTAGAAGAGAACGAAGACGGAAAGGAAAAAGAGGATACGGAAGATTCCAGGCCAATGGATGATTCTGAAGATGATTCCGGAAGCAAATAACACCTGCAAGATAAAAAGCAGGACATGTGCAAAAACAAATGCTTCTGTATAGAAAGAGGACAACATCAAACTTGTTGTCCTTTTTCTTCGCAAATTTAACCAAAAACGATATATGAGAAAACGATTCACTATACATGGAAGAACTCGTTTGAAAATGATGTAGGAACAAGCAACTATACAGGGGCAACGAAAAACATTGCCCCTGTGATCAAATCTGGATTCCTCCATTTTCCGCATATTTATAGAGTAAATGTGCATTGTTGTGCAATAGCTCTTCAAACATGGATATTTCGGCATCAGAATAGCCATCACGCTCCGTCCATTTATAATCCGGTAATTCGCATCGTGCAGAATCAAAGTCACCTTTCACAGGGCGTTCAAAGCTTCCGCAGGATTTCATCACGTAGTTCCGGGTTCATCCGGACTCCACATACGGCACAGTAAATCGGGCACTGCCTGTATGTTCTTCCAACTGGCTACGTTGCACTGTTCATTACTGTTGCGGCCGGTTGCAACAACCGTTCCGTCTGCTTTTACGCCAATGGTGTGATTCGAGCCTGCTGCAATGGCAACGATATTTTTCCAGTTGGTTACATTACACTGACCATACCCATTGAATCCGACAGCGACAACTGTACCGTCCGATCGAAGGCCGACCGTATGATGTTTGCCTGCTGCAATGGCGACGATGTTTTTCCAGCCGGAGACACTGCATTCACCGTATCCGCTGTCACCGGAAGCCCGAACGGTTCCGTTTGACTTCAGCACAACGGTAAAGTTTTTGCCTGCAGCAACAGCAGTGATATTGCACCAGCCGGAAATCTGTGCCTGTCTGCCGGCGATAAGAACAGTTCCATCTTTCTTCAAGCCTACACTGTGGCTGTAACCGGCGGCAATCGCTATCATATCTTTCCAGCCGGTTGTATTGCATTGATAATCGTAATTTCCACCAAAGGCCCTGACTGTACCATCGCGCTTTAAGATTACGGTATGGGTACCGCCAACGGCAATTGCTACAATATTTTTCTCCTGGGAAAGCGTCTCCTTTCGATAGAAACTGCAGCCTGCCGCCACAGCAGTACCGTCATCTTTCAGAC
>UMKV01004802.1_pt1 | contig 11148 bp, 7 predicted proteins | sample 1966381 | NCBI WGS metagenome assembly UMKV01 (sample SAMEA4836182, study PRJEB28245) | human gut metagenome | biome: gut microbiome; material: fecal sample | place: Denmark | collected 2008
GCTCTCGTTTTTTATAAAACAGTATCTGAGGGATTGGTGACAGTATCAGAATCATTATTATCTCCGTCACCCATAATATCGTCAATTCCGTCTTCAATATCATCCATCATATCCGAACCCGAATTTCCTGTTTCATTTTCTTCGTTACCGATGAAACCGTCCGAATCTGAAACTTCTCCGTTTTCAGTCATACTTTTTGAAGTTTCCTGCGTATTTGATGTTTGTGAAGTCTGACTTGTTGTGTCAGTCATACTGTCTTTTTTATCATTGCCGCAACCAGTGATAAAACATACTGAAATTAAAGCTACGGCAAACAGACCTAAAAATTTTTTCAAACTAATCAATCCTTATAAAAATAAAATGGTACTGAATCAACAGCACCATTATTATTTACGGAATTTTTCGTAATATTTAATTTGGAATTTAATAATTTTAATCTTTGGCAATAACAAGATGAGGGTACGGAATTGTGATACCGTTTTTATCAAACTCTTTCTTGACATTTTCTTGCAGGAAGAAATAAACCTCGTAGTAATCATCAGGAGTTGCCCATGCAAAAACCTTAATCTGCACTCCGCTGTCAAGATGTTCACCGACTCTTACGGTAGGTTCGGGATCTTTTAAAATCATCTCATTTGTTGCCATAAGGTTGAGAATAATCTCACGCACCTTGTCGATATCATCATCATAGCTTACCGAGAAAGTGCAGTCAACCCTTCTCTGCTCAACCATTGTGCAGTTTACAACATTGTTTGATGTGAGTCTTGAATTAGGAATTGTCACAAGCTTATTATCAAGTGTATGCACGGTTGTTGAGAAGATATTGATTTCCTCAACCGTTCCTTTTACTCCTTCAAAATCAAGAATATTACCCGACACAAACGGTTTGTTTATCAAAATTACAAGTCCGCTGACAACATTTTTCAGCAAATCCTGTAATGCAAGACCTGCCGTAAGGGCTGCCGCACCGAGTGCCGTAATAAGCGACGCAACATTCACACCGATTGTCCCGAGTGCAGTTACTGCAACAATGAAATAGAAAATCACCTTGAGAACGGACAATACAAATCCTTCGGCTGTACCGTCCATTCGTGATTTATTAAGGATTTTTCGGAGAATCCCTATGATCAACCTGGTAATTATATATCCGATAACAATTACAGCTACACACACAAGAGCCTTTGAAAGATATTCAAGCAACTTTTCTTCAGTGATATTCATACCTACACCTCTGCATCAACAAGAAATTCGGAAATCTTCTCTCCGTTCTCATAAACAGAAACCACTATATTGCCGTTTTCATCAAAAGAAACGCTCTTACCTGTGCGAACACCGTTTTCGTAATTGCTCACATCAATAAGATTTCCGTTTCTGTCAAATCTTGCACCATAGCCGTCAGGAGTATTGTTATCCCACTTACCCGCATGCATTGTACCGTCACTCAGTCTGTAACCGACACCGCCGCCGTTGCGTGAATTATCGGTCCAGTTTCCAACATAATTTATACTGCCGTTGTTATAATAGCAAACGCCGAATCCGTTGCGCCTGTCATCAAGGTATTCACCGTCATATGAGGTCATACCGTCAGGAGAAACCGTTCTGCCTCTGCCTGTTCTGCAATTATTTTCATCAAGATTACCGAAGTAGGTATATCTTCCCGATTTAGTAAGAATCACCACGTCACAATGGGGTTCTTCTTCGTTTACAATTTTAGGATTTTCTTCATCGGATTCTTCTGTCGGCACATCATCTATTTGGCAATGTGTGCCGATATTTGCTTCAACTTTTTTAAAATCAGTTTCTTCATCTTCGGAAGCTTCACCGGAGCTGTCAACAGTTACAACACTTTCGGAATCTTCTGTCTGTTCATCTGCTGTTTCTGCGACAGCGTCTGTATCATCTGCAATTTCATGTTCTGAAACTTGAGAATTTTCTTCAACCTCATCATCCGAAAGCTGTTCGTCTTTCTCACCTGTTACAATTTTAACTTCCGCCGGTTCAAAATCTTCTTCGGCAGTATGATTTATAATTTCACCGAACAAATCTTTATTTGTTTTGTGAGCCTCAACAAGAATTTTCTCGATAATATCGTATGCCGAATAATCTTTCTTACTCACGGGTTCAGCCGTGTCGGAAACATTTGGAATATCTTCGTCCGTAAGATAAGCGCAATCTTCGAGATTATAAGCATTTTCGGGAACAAAATCATTTTTGAACAAATCACCGTTAAACACAAATCCGCTGTTGCCGTAGGATTTTTTCTCCGTAAACGGCATATCTGACGGTAAAAAACTTGCATCATACCAGAGCATACCCACATTTGAATATATCAAAACCCTTGAATTTTCGTTTGACTGCTTATCAGACGGAAAAAGAGTTTTTACGGAAACAATCCCGTTATCGTCAATATCTTCGGTAACAAGAGTTATAATTCCGCTGACTTTGCGTGGATATATTCTCGTGATAAGCTTATCGGCAATGCTTCTGTTAAAATATTCCGTGCGTAACCATGTATGATTACGGTCAAAAAATTGTCTTTTGAATACAATTCCCCTGTCATTGTAAGTTATAACAGAATAAACTCCGCCTGTTGCCCTTTTTACGGACTGATAAGGAAGATTATCCCTTGTTACCTTCCACGAAAGCGGTTCATTTTTCGTCAGCAGACAAGACATCTTGTAATCCATACCGTGAAGTTCGATTTCGGTAATTTCTTTTTGCTCTTTGCAGCCTGAATTAAAATAGTTTGCACGGACACCCGCAAGTGCATCATTCTTAAAATCAAGTTTTTCATAGTCTGAAACAAGAACGGAATATATAATTAAGCCGTCAGTCAGCTTTTGAGATTGTTCAAGCATTATGAATTATTCCTTTCAAGAAAATTCTGTGTAGCGTAACCCTAAAAGAAAATAAAGGGCGAACAATGTCCGCCCTGAAATAATCGAGTTATATTTAAATCAGATAGAAATTGTCATAGCAATCTTGTAAAGCTCTTCATCAAACACACGAGGCATATCAAGTGCTTCGTTGATATCAAGATCAACAATCTTGCCGCCCTGCATTACAACAACTCTGTTACCGATATTCTGCTCAAGAAGTTCAACAGCCTTAAAGCCCATCTGGCTTGCAACAACTCTGTCACGAAGTGTTGGAGAACCGCCACGCTGTACATGACCGAGGATTGTAGCTCTTGCCTCGATACCAAGACGCTGTTCTACATACTTTGCAAGATCTCTTACACCGCCGACACCCTCGGCAACAACAACGATAAAGTGTTTTTTACCTGTTTTCTGAGTGTTAATGATTCTTGCGATTACATCTCTTTCGATATTGTACTGAACCTCAGGAACAAGGATAGCTGTAGCACCTGTTGCGATACCTGTCTGGAGAGCAATATCACCGCAGCGTCTGCCCATAACCTCAACTACAGAACAACGGTCGTGTGACTGTGCTGTATCACGGATACGGTCAACCATCTGAATAGCTGTGTTCATGGCTGTATCAAAACCAACTGTGTATTCGGAGCAGGCAATATCGTTATCAATTGTGCCGGGAACACCGATACAGTTAATACCTGCGTTTGTAAGGCAACGAGCACCTCTGAATGAACCGTCACCGCCGATTACAACAACACCGCTTACACCGATGCTTCTGCAAAAATCGGCAGCTCTCTGAATACCGGCAGGAGTAGCGTACTCTTCGCTTCTTGCTGTGTAAAGCATTGTACCGCCGTTACCGATGATATCAGATACACTTCTGAGGTTCATTTCCTCAACATCACCGTTGAGCAAACCATTATATCCACGGTAAACACCGTAAACCTTCATTCCTTTATTTATACCGGCACGAACTACAGCTCTGACAGCCGCATTCATACCGGGAGCATCGCCGCCGCTTGTTAATACTGCAATTGATTTCTGTGTCTGTGACATTATAATCTACCTCCATAGGTTATTAACTTCTACCATTATAATACAATTGTTTTTTGTTTACAAGTGGATTTTCGCAATTTTAAAAAAATAAAAGATTATATTACAAAAGCATTTAATCCTTTTTACCGTTTTGTTACAAAAATATGTAAATTTGTTCATAAACACACTGCTTTCACCTCTCTATTTCGATAAAATAACAATATTTTGTAACAAAGCATGTAAGTTTGTTGACTTTTAAATTATGAGGTTTTATAATTATACTTGGATAAAAGACAGATTTTGTGCCTGTCTTGCGACAAGTCACCTGAGTGACAATTTTTCGGGAGGATAATTTATATGACTAAGTTATATTTGGCTATTCCCTGTTATAACGAAGAAGAAGTTCTGAGGGATTCGGCGGAAAAACTGCTAAACAAATACAGCACGATGATGGCAGAGGGCAAAATTTCTGCCGACAGCCGTATTGTGTTTATTGATGACGGCTCAAAGGACAGGACATGGGAGATTATTTCAGAACTCCATACAGAAAATCCTATTTTCCAGGGCATCAAGCTTTCAAGAAACAGAGGTCACCAGAATGCACTTCTCTGCGGTCTTATGACTCTTAAAGATAAGGCTGACGCTGTTATTTCAATTGACGCAGACCTTCAGGACGATATCAATACCTTTGATGAAATGGTGGCAAAGTACGAGGACGGTTGCGATGTTGTATACGGTGTTCGTTCTAAAAGAGAAACAGACACATTCTTCAAGAGATTTACAGCAGAAGGATTCTACAAAATTCTTAATCATATGGGTGCTAAGGTTATTTTTAACCACGCTGATTTCAGACTTATGAGCAAGAGAGCACTCAACGCTTTTTCATTATATAAGGAAACAAACATATTCCTGCGCGGTATGGTTCCGATGATCGGCTTTAAGTCTGATATTGTTACATATGAGCGTTCCGAAAGACTTGCAGGTGAAAGTAAATATCCGTTAAAGAAAATGCTTGCACTTGCGTGGGAGGGTATTACATCTCTCAGCATTCAGCCAATCAGAATAATTACATGGCTCGGTACAATCGTGTTCGGTATCAGCCTTATTATGATTATCTACTCACTCATCAGCTTTTTCTGCGGATGGACTGTAAGCGGTTGGTCAAGCCTTTTATGTTCAATTTGGGCAATCGGAGGACTTCAGCTCCTTGCAATCGGTGTTATAGGCGAATACATCGGAAAGATTTATATGGAAACAAAGCGCAGACCACGATTTATTGTTGAAAAAGTGCTTGATGACGATGAACAGTAATAGAATCACCAAAGTCCTGACAGGAATTTTCGGTGGCATATTTTCACTGTGCTTTGTTTTCCTGTTTATAGATATTATCATAATCGGCTTTGACGAAAATGTTGACTGAAGATTCGATTCATTTTCAAAAATGTTCGTTCTTTTGATTTTTGCCGTTTTGACCGTCGGAATATGTGCATTGTATTTTCATTACACCTCCGATGAAAGCTGCAAGAAGATTAAAACGAAGTCGAGATTTGAATTTATGGGAAACAAGGTCAAGATACCTGTTTGATATGACGCCTCTGTTTATTCTGCTTACGGTTGACGGTATGGATACCGCAAAAGCTTTTCTTGATTCATTCAGAAAGCCTAAACAACAAACAGAAAAACAGGCATAATTTAATAAAGTTTTCAAGTACAGCTGAAACTGTCACTTGTTTTTTGTCATAAAATCAATGTTACAACATTACACACTTTTTCATTAAAAATCAATATTTTCATTTGCAATTTATTGTAATGATGCCTAAATTATGCTATTATTACTATATGTGCAATGATTTGCAAATTTCAAGCTTGAAAGGTAAAAATTATGGATTATGAAAAGCTGAAAAAGAGGGATACCTCGCTGGACATTTTGCGAATAATCGCAGTCTTTACCGTTTTATCGGTTCATTTTTTCCTACACAACGGATTTTACAGCCAAACAATCGAAGGGACACCGATGTATGTCGCTGTTGTAATGAGAACCCTGTTTTCCGTTTGCGTTCCCTTGTTCATGTTGCTGACAGGTTATTTGATGAGTAAAAAAGAACTGAGTAAAAAGTACTATTCGGGAATTACGAAAACACTTGTTGTTTTTGTAATCTCAACACTTGCGTGTATGATTTACAAAAACATTGCACAAGGTGATGTTTTTGACCTGAAATCTTTCATACTAGGAACGCTTGATTTTACCGGTTCAAACTACTCATGGTACATTGAAATGTACATAGGGTTGTTTCTGCTTGCACCGTTCCTTAATCTTGCTTACGGAAAACTTAAAAGCAAAAAGCAAAAGCAAGTACTCCTTGTAACAGCTGTTTTTCTGACAATCATCCCCTCGTTATTTAATATTTTCAATTTTGGTTCACTTGATTGGTGGACTAATCCGACTTCATCTGATGAGTTTCAGAAACTTGTACCAAGCTGGTGGCAGGGATTCTACCCCGTTGCATACTACTTTGTGGGTTGTTACATAAGAGAATACGGATTGAAAATGAAAACAAGAACAATGCTTATACTCTTTGTTTTTTCACTTTTCATATTCAGCACATTCAATTATTTCAGAAGCTACGGCACAACATTCAAATCGGGCACATACATTTATTGGTACGGATTTGAACCGTTTGTTTTATCTGTACTGCTTTTTCTCTTGATTAAGAGAATCAAGACCGATAACTTCCCGAAAGCCGCTAAAATTGCACTTTGGAAAGTTTCTGACCTTGCACTTGGAATTTATCTTATTTCTTTTATTTTTGACAGCATTGTTTACCCCGTACTCTGCGAAAAAGTAATATTAATGCCTGACAGACTTCCGTATTATTTTGTTACGGTTCCGATAGTTTTTGTGCTTTCCGCTGCCGCATCATTTATTATGAATCTTGTTGCAAAACTGCTTATTGACGGTTTTAAATCGCTTGCGAACATAATAAATGATTTGCGTTCAAAGCCTGATAAAGGAAAGTGGCAGCACATAATTTTTGCTGTGCTTATGGCTTTTGCTATTGGATTTTCACTTTGGAAATGCTATTACGGTTTTGGCGGTAACGACGAATCGTTTTATCTTACAATTCCGCACCGATTAACTCTCGGTGATTCGTTACTCAGTGACGAATGGCACCTCACACAGCTTTCAGGATTTCTACTTTTGCCGTTCGTATGGCTCTACACAATGATTACGCAATCTACTGTCGGAATAATCTTTGCGGCAAGAGTTTTCTATGTAATCTGTCACGCTGTTATTGTGTGCGTTATCTATTCAAGACTTAAAAAGTACGGCTATTTCACAGTATTCGGTTGTGTGCTTTATTTCCTCTTTACACCGTTTGACATTATGGCATTGAGTTATAACACAATGGGACTTGATCTAATTGCGCTCACGGGTGTTTTAATGGCAACAGCCGATTATTCAAAAAAATTACCGTTCATAATCAGCGGACTTGCATTTGCAGGCGCAGTTCTCTGCTGTCCGTACCTTGCGTCAGTTTATGTAATGTATATTATTGCAGTAGGAGTTCACTATGTAATTAAGAAAACTGCCCTTAATAAAAATGTGTTCAATTCTGAACTTTTCTCGATTAAGACTTTTCTGTGGTTTACCTTGGGAGCAGGAATACTTGCGGCTATTTTCCTTGTATTTGTACTTTCAAGAGTAAGTATTAATGAGATTTTCTCAAATCTCCCATATCTTCTTGCCGATCCCGACCATCCGCAAATGGGCTTTATGGCAAAGATGAATTACTACTTTCAAACAATCGTAGAATGTCACACTCATTTTAAATATGTACTTATGGCATACGGTGCTACCGCAATTGTTATGTTGCTTGACAGAAAGAGAAAACAACACCGTTCGATTTATCTCATTCTTACAAGTGCAATCGTTATTTTGTCGCTTGTAATGTTTATGCCGACAATGACAAGCGTTTACTACAATGCGATTATGTTCCCGATGATTTTCATGGGCATCACAGCGTATGTTCTTTCTGAAAATAAGCAAAGAGAACTGTTTGCTTCACTCTTTGTTCTCGGAATTTTTTATTCTGTTGCATTGTGTTTCTCTTCAAATCAGTATTTTTATGTAACTGCAATGGCTTGCACCGCATCAAATATTGCAAGCTTTGTATTCATCGGCAATCTGATTAAGGAAATGAAAGCAAATCCCGATAATCTTGACTACGCTGTTCCGTGTAAATATTTAGCATTCGTGATGACTGCGTTTCTGATTATTCTGCAGGCTTGTTTTCAGATTACCGTCAAGGCAGAACATTGCTTCTGGGACAGTGAACCGAAACAGCTGACACAGACAATTCAGAACGGCCCTGCAAAGGGTATAAAAACAACACCGAATAACGCACAAACCTATGAGCAGATTTATGCCGATATCAGTCAGTATCAGAATCTTGAAAAAGGAAACATACTGTTCCTTACGCAAAAAACATGGACTTATCTTGCGGCGGAGGATTTTCCTTACGGAACGCTTTCGGCATATGTTACGGGTGAAAATCAGAACAGTCTTGCAAGACTTCGCTCATATTATTCGGTAAACAGCAAAAAAATTCCGAAATATATCTACATTCCGAAGGACTCAGAGTGGGATAATCCTCAGCAGATTCTTCTTGAGGCACAGCAGAACGGTTACTCTTTGAGCGAAAACGAAGTTTCGTATAAACTTGTAAAATAAATAATATTTTACAGATTTCAGACATAAATATCACGCAGGGATAAAAATTATGATTTCTGCGTGATATTTTTTTGTTTTTCAGCACATATTCTTGAAAATGTACAAATAAAAAACTTGTTTTTTTTTGAGAATTATGGTATAGTGAATTATGATAGGCAAGAAGGGCTTGTCACAGAATTTGGTCGCATTTTTGTGAAAATTTTGAGTTGGGGGCATAATCATGGATATTAAGCAGACTTATAACGAATGGCTTGAAAACGCAGTTGAGGACAAAGACCTTACGGCAGAGCTTGAAAGTATAAAAAACAACGAAGATGAAATTTATGATCGTTTCTACACAGCTTTAAAATTCGGTACCGCAGGCCTCAGAGGCATTATCGGTGCAGGTACTAACAGAATGAATATTTATGTTGTTCGTCAGGCTACACAGGGACTTGCTAACTATGTGCTTAAAAAGTACGGCAATGGTTCTGTTGCAATCTCTCACGACAGCAGAATTAAAGCAGATTTATTTATGAATGAGGCGGCAAGAGTTCTTGCGGCAAACGGCATTAAGGTTTACATCACATCAGAACTTCAGCCTACTCCCGTTCTCTCTTACCTCGTTCGTTACTTTAAATGTCAGGCAGGTATTATGGTTACAGCCAGCCACAACCCTGCAGCATACAACGGCTATAAGGCATACGGCGAGGACGGTTGCCAGATGACTGATGTTGCCGCAAACACTGTATATGACGAGATTTCAAAGCTTGATATGTTCAAGGATGTTAAAATTACCGATTTTGACGAGGCAGTTAAGAGCGGCATGATTGAATATGTTGACGAGAGCGTTTATGACACATATCTTGAAAAAGTTATGGAACAGCAGGTTAACCCCGGCGTTTGCAAGGGTGCAGACCTTAAAGTTGTTTATACACCGCTTAACGGTACAGGTAATAAGCTTGTAAGAAAGGTTCTCGGCAAGATTGGTGTTAATGATGTAGTTGTTGTCCCCGAGCAGGAACTTCCTGACGGCAACTTTACAACATGTCCTTATCCGAATCCTGAGATCAAAGAGGCACTTGCAAAAGGTCTTGAGCTTTGTGAAAAAGAACAGCCTGACCTTCTCCTTGCAACCGATCCAGACGCTGACCGTGTAGGTATTGCCGTTAAGGATTATGACGGCAGTTACAGACTCATTTCAGGTAACGAGGACGGTGTAATGCTCACCAATTACATTCTCTCTTGTAAAAAGGCAAGCGGTAAGCTTCCTGAAAAGCCTGTTGTAGTAAAAACTATAGTTACTACAAAACTCATCAACAAGCTTTGCGAAAAATACGGCTGCGAACTCAAGAATGTTCTTACAGGCTTTAAGTATATCGGTGAAGTTATTCTCAACCTCGAGAAAAAGCATGAAGAAAACAGATATCTCTTTGGTTTTGAGGAAAGCTACGGCTATCTTTCAGGCACATATGTAAGAGATAAGGATGCTGTTGTTGCATCAATGCTCGTTTGTGAAATGGCAGCTTACTATAAGAAACAGGGCAAGTCACTTGCTGAGGTTATAGACGGTCTTTACGAAGAATTTGGTTACTACCTCAATCAGACATACTCATTCGAGTTTGACGGTGCCGCCGGTATGCAAAAGATGTCTGATATTATGACAGCTGTAAGAGATAACACACCAAAGAGCATTGCAGGCTACGATGTTGTTAAGGTTTCCGACTATTTTCTCAGGAAAGAAACAGATGTTGCAACAGGCAGCGTTACCGACATTGACCTTCCTAAGTCAAATGTTATTGCTCTTCACCTTGCGGATGACAACGCTGTTATTATCCGTCCAAGCGGAACTGAGCCAAAGATTAAGCTCTATATTACTTCAGTCGGTAAGGATAAAGATAATGCTGCAGAAATCTGTGAAAAGCTTGTTGTTGCAAGCAAAGAGATTCTCGGCGTTGAGTAATTGGAATCGACATATAATAGTTGCACCTAAAGTTAAGGGGACAGATTTTTCTGTCCCCTGTTTTTATGTGTATTTTATAAAAAACGCAACTCCCCTATTTCTCGTGATAATACATTGTATAATACGCAAAGCAGAGGTGACTGCTGTTGCAGTCACCTCCGTAATCGGTTGATTTATAAATAGCAATTTTTAAAGGGGTATGTTGTTATTTTAAATTAAATAATATGCCCTTTGGACTCATCTCCAATATCGGACATTATGCCCTTAACAATAATAACTTTGTATTACATTGGACTTATCTCCGTTCTTAAATTTGAATATAAAAGTCTTTTGACCGTTAAAATTCATAATATCAATCAGTACAACGATTGCTTAAAAGCTTATCAACTTTTCCTCTGAATCAATTGTACCTGTCCTTAAACTAAGTCTTTGGAACTTTGGACTGTCAGCCTATATAGTCATCGGAATTAACTCCTTTTACTTTAGCTTCGACTAATTGTGTTTATACATCTGAGCATGTATACTACAATCAAACTATAAGACCTAAATTCTCATTGGAATAA
>UMKV01045674.1_pt1 | contig 11097 bp, 9 predicted proteins | sample 1966381 | NCBI WGS metagenome assembly UMKV01 (sample SAMEA4836182, study PRJEB28245) | human gut metagenome | biome: gut microbiome; material: fecal sample | place: Denmark | collected 2008
TCCCGGAAGGGGATTACGATTTTGTCATTGACAAGTTTGAACGCAGCAGATCATCAGGAAGTGCAAAGTTGCCGCCGTGCAACATGGCGGTCGTATACTTCCGCATCAACCATAAGGGCAGAGAAGTGACTATCCGTGAGAATTATATCCTGCACAGCAAACTGTAATGGAAACTTTCGGAACTGTTCTGTGCACCCGGTCTGAAAAAGAAAGGCGAGCCGCTCAAGATGTGCTGGAACCAGCTCCCAGGAAAGACCGGAACGGCGAAAGTTGGTTTAAGACCTGGAACAAAGGATGCAAGCAAAATGTTTAACTTTATTGACAAGCTTTATGCGAAAGAGGCACAGGGATTCCAGCCAGGGAGATTTTAAATGGAATTACGACCATATCAGCAGGAGGCAAGAGAAGCCATATTTGAACAGTGGGACAGCGGGGTGAAGAAAACCCTGCTGGTCCTTCCAACCGGATGCGGCAAGACGATCGTATTTGCCAAGGTAACAGAGGACTGTGTCCGCAGAGGTGACCGGGTGCTGATCCTGGCACACAGGGGCGAACTGCTTAAACAGGCATCCGATAAGATACGGAAATCGACCGGGCTTGGCTGTGCAATGGAAAAAGCAGAAGAAACCTGCAAGGACAGCTGGTTCCGTATCGCGGTCGGTTCCGTGCAGACGATGATGCGTGAAAAGCGGCTCAGCCAGTTCGCAGAAGATTATTTTAATACGATCATCATAGATGAGGCACATCACTGTATTTCTGACAGTTACCAGCGTGTGCTGCAGCATTTCCCAGATGCACATGTACTGGGCGTGACAGCCACACCGGACAGGGGGGATATGCGGAACCTTGGTTCCTATTTTGAAACGCTGGCATATGAATACACGCTTCCAAAAGCGATCAAAGAGGGTTACCTGACGCCGATCAAAGCCCTGACGATCCCATTAAAGATTGACATGAGCGGCGTAACGGTACAGGCGGGTGACTTTAAAGCCAGTGACATCAGTACTGCCCTGGATCCGTATCTGCAAGGGATCGCGGAAGAGATGCAGAAGTACTGCAAAGATAAAAAGACGGTGGTATTTTTGCCACTGGTAAAGACCAGCCAGAAATTCCGGGATCTGTTGAATGAATACGGATTCTGTGCCGCAGAAGTAAATGGAGACAGCCAGGACCGGGCAGAGATCTTAAAGGATTTTGAAGAAGGGAAATATAACGTATTATGCAATTCCATGTTGCTGACAGAAGGATGGGACTGCCCATCCGTGGACTGTGTGGTTGTCTTAAGACCTACAAAAGTACGCAGCCTGTACTGTCAGATGGTGGGGCGTGGCACCAGGCTGTCACCGGGGAAAGACCACCTGCTTTTACTGGATTTTTTATGGCACACAGAAAGACATGAGCTGTGTCACCCGGCAAGCCTGATCTGCGAGAACGAGGAAGTGGCACAGAAGATGACTGAAAATCTGGAAAAAGAAGCAGGTATGCCGGTTGACATCGAGGAGGCAGAGAAGACGGCATCGGAGGACGTTGTCGCACAAAGAGAAGAAGCACTGGCAAAACAGCTTGCAGAAATGAAGAGACGCAAAAAGAAACTTGTGGATCCGCTGCAGTTTGAGATGAGCATCCAGGCAGAAGACCTGTCCGGGTATGTGCCAAGCTTTGGATGGGAAATGGGACCACCTTCTGATAAACAGAAAAACGCACTTGAGAAGCTGGGGATCATGCCGGATCAGATCGACAACGCCGGGAAGGCAGCTAAGATATTAGACCGCCTGGACAAGAGAAAACGGGAAGGCCTTACAACCCCGAAGCAGATCCGCTTCCTGGAGGGAAAAGGATTCCAGCATGTCGGTACCTGGCAGTTTGAAAAGGCGAAGAACCTGATCGACCGCATAGCGGCAAATGGCTGGCGAGTCCCAATGGACATAGATCCTGGAACGTATAAAGGAGTATAAAAATGGAACAGAGAACGAGTCTGACGGAGATCATAGAATACATAAATCCCGGTGACCTGAACTACCAGGAATGGATCAATGTCGGGATGGCGTTGAAACAGGAAGGTTATTCCATGGACTGCTGGGACGCATGGAGCCGCAGGGATTCTGGACGCTATCATGCAGGGGAATGTGCAAAAAAATGGAAAAGCTTCTCAGGCTCTTCTTCTCCTGTGACCGGCGGAACCATCGTACAGATGGCATTGGATCATGGATGGGTTCCGGAACGAGGCCATGAACTGGAATGGGATGACATGATCCAGAACGATGACCATGTCATCGTGAATAAAGAGTGGCTGGAAGGAATGGAACTGCAGGAACCGCAGGAATGGAACCCGGCTGCAGAACTTGTCCGTTACATTGAAACATTATTTGAGGCAGGGGACAATGTCGGTTATGTGACTGGCAGCTGGGAGCAGAAAGGCGAAAAAGGGACACGCTGGCTTCCACAAAAGGGCAGCTGGGACCGTACGGCAGGGCAGCTGATTGAACAGCTGAACGGATGCCAGGGGGACATCGGGGCAGTACTTGGGGATTATAACCCGGAGGCAGGAGCGTGGATCCGTTTCAACCCATTGGATGGAAACGGATGCAAGAACACAAATGTCACAGAATACCGCTATGCATTAGTGGAATCAGACCATATGGAGATTGAAAAGCAGAATGCCATTTTAAGGGAACTGGAGCTTCCAATCGCATGCCTGGTATTTTCAGGGGGCAAAAGTCTCCATGCAATCGTAAAAGTGGATGCTACGGACTGTAACGAATACCGGAAAAGGGTTGACTATCTTTATGAAGTCTGCCAGAAAAACGGGATTGTCGTGGACACACAGAACCGGAACCCTTCCAGGCTTTCCAGGATGCCCGGAGTGATGCGAAATGGAAAGAAACAGTTCCTGGTTGACACCAACATCGGGAAAGCATCCTGGAATGAATGGTATGAGTGGATCGAGGGAATTAATGATGACCTTCCAGAGCCAGAAGGCCTGGGCGATGTATGGGATAACCTACCGGATCTTTCGCCATGTCTGATTGAAGGCATCCTGAGAAAAGGACATAAGATGCTGATCGCAGGACCGTCAAAAGCAGGGAAATCTTTCTTACAGATTGAGTTGTGCGTGGCGATCGCAGAGGGGAAGAAGTGGCTGAAATGGGACTGTGCACAGGGAAAAGTGCTGTATGTCAACCTGGAACTTGACCGGGCAAGCTGTCTGCACCGTTTCAAAGATGTGTATACAGCTATGGGTATAGAACAGCCACAATACCTGCAGAACATTGATATCTGGAACCTGAGAGGTAAGTCGATCCCTATGGATAAGCTGGCACCAAAACTGATCCGGAGGGCTGCGAAAAAGGACTATGTTGCCATCATCATTGATCCGATCTACAAGGTCATCACAGGAGATGAGAACAGTGCGGATCAGATGGCGAACTTCTGTAACCAGTTTGACAAAGTATGTACAGAACTTGGCTGTGCAGTGATCTATTGCCACCACCACAGCAAAGGAAGCCAGGGCGGTAAGAAGTCCATGGACCGTGCTTCTGGTTCGGGTGTATTTGCCAGGGATCCAGATGCATTGCTGGACCTGATCGAACTGGAGCCAACCGAAGCATTGATGCAGCAGGAAGAAAACAAGGCGATTTGTAACGCCTGCAAGATGTACCTGGACAGCCGTTTTGCATGGCAGGATGATTTATCACAGGATGATCTTCTGAGCTGCAATGCAATGTGGAATTACTGCGAAAACAACCTGGACAAATGGCAGATGATCGCACTGAGCAGCATGGTAGAGAAAGAAAAGGCAAAAGTAAGGAGCAAGACAGCCTGGAGAATTGAGGGGACGCTTCGAGAGTTCCCAAAGTTTGAACCGGTCAATCTCTGGTTTGATTATCCAGTGCACCGCCTGGATGAGATTGGAAGCCTGAAAGATCTCCAGCTTGAGGCACAGGATCCGCCATGGAAAAAGGGAACCAAGAGCAATAAAAAGAACGCAGCAACGAGAAAAGCAGACCGGAAAAAAGCCCTGGAAACGGCATTGGAGGGAAGCAACTTTGGAGACGAACCGACAGTAAGTGATGTCGCAGATTATCTTGGCGTATCCGTAAGGACGGCGAGGGATCGTATAAATGAGCATGGTGATTATGTCATTGAAGACGGAATCGTAAGAAAGAAGAGCGGAGGGGAAGGCTGAAAGTTTAGGCTTCCCCGCAAAGTGGAAAAGTGAGGGAAAGACTGAAAATAAGACTTCCCCTCCGAGGGTGGATGTTGCGGGAAAGACTGCTTTTTCAGTCTTCCCCCTGTTGCGGGGAAGACACATATATACTACGTATATATATTCGGGTTCCCCCTCACGGTGTCACGGGGGTAGGAGAGGGACGGGCCTTAGGGCTGCCCGGCCCCGTCTCCCTTCCCCCTCCCCGATGACAAGGGCACGGACAAAGAAAAAATGAAATTTAAGACTTTAAAGAGGTGAAGTGATAATGATTCAATTTTTTATGCCAATGGAACCGCCGACCGTAACACACCAGGAACATAAAGTTTCTGTGGTCAATGGCAAACCAGTGTTCTATGACCCGCCGGAATTAAAAAGAGCCAGACAGAAGATCATCGGACATCTGTGTAAGTATAAACCGGTAGACATGGAACCGTACCAGGAAGGTGTGAGACTGGTGACAAAGTGGTGCTTCGCACAGGGAGAAAAACATAAGGACGGAGAATACCGGATCACAAAGCCGGATACCGACAATCTCCAGAAGCTGCTGAAAGACTGTATGACAACCGTAGGATTCTGGGAAGATGATGCACTGGTAGCCTCAGAGATAGCCGAGAAGTTCTGGGCACGTATCCCTGGGATCTATATCCGGATTGAGGAGCTGTCATGACAGCGGCAGAAAAACAACAGCATTACCAGATCACAGTGGACTGTTGGAGATTGCTGCTGAAATACCAGGAACCGGTATCAGCACAGGAATACTGGGAGCGGCTTGTAGAAGACGCCAGGAAGATAGCAGAACGGTACGAGCATCTTCGTTTTGCAGAAAAGACAATCCTGGCTGTCTTAGAAGAAATAGATCGAATTTGGAGGAAGAAAAGTGATGATATCGTGCAGTGATTGCCTGTGTTATTACTGCCTCTACTATTGGTCAGGGCGATGTTTCTACGGAGAGTGTTATGACGATCACAGGGCACAGGCAGATCCATACACGGATCATTATCCGGAAAGGCATCTGTGGTCAGACAGTCATAAGCCAGGAGAGCAGGCACACTGGTGCAGGGGCGGCAACTTATATCCGACAGAAGAATGCCCATATTTCGAACAGTATGAAGGGCAGAAAATAGAACAATGTTACCGTGCAATGATTTCCACGTTCCAAGATGGATACCGATCGTGTCCGATGATGGTGAATGGAACATGCGAAAAGTGTCTGCGAGATCTGAATGAAGCCATACAAGGAGGTGAAATGGGATGAATTACGACAGAACGTGTAACACATGCAGATACCACGATGAGGGAATGTGTTATTGCCCGAAGAGTGAAGAGTTCAGAGATGTTACAACAGAAACACATTGCTGTGACTGCTACCAGGCAAGAATGGAATATGACTGGAGAATGTCTGTGCTGGACAGGTTCATGAAAGGGGCGGGAAGATGAGCGATGAAAGCAGCAGAAAAAAATGTAAAACGTAAAGCACATTATGATCATCTGGAGCAGAGTGTTGATGCTGATGCAGCCAGAAGATTCCATGAACCAGCCGCAGTAAAGAGCAAGATGACAAAACTGGCATCAGTCAAAATTATAGAACATTACATAGAACACACCGATGATGAAGACGGTGAAATCCTGGAAATAATAGCAAGGAAATGCATGAGGGGAGGCGATGCCGGTGGAGATGACAGAAAACGACAAGAAAAAGGAGTTCCTGCGAAGATACAGGGAATGTGAACGGAGGGAGCAGGAGATCCTGGAAGAGATCCAGAGGCTCCGGATGGATCAGATGTTTCCATCCATGGTCAATGACGGGATGCCGAAAGGCAGCCAGCAGTCTGATCTGTCGGATTACATGGTGCTGTTGGATGAGCAGATTGACCGGTTGAAGCAGGAACGGCTGAAAAAAGCAAGGACACGTGAACAGATCGACCTGGCAATCAGACGGATGGAAAACCCGGATGAACAGAGGGTGCTGCGACTGCGGTATCTGTGGGGGCTGAATTGGAAAGAAATCGGAGAAAAAATGGGGTATAACGAAAGACAGCCCCAGAGAATCCATGGGAGTGCGTTAAATAATTTCAAGATGTCGTAGAATGTCGCACTCCACCTGTGATATAGTGTAATCAGTTCAGTTTGGGAATGATGCTGACATGATTGGTTCTTTTCATTTACCTCCGTATATTGTATATCTGCCGGGTTTCAACAGCCTGGCAGCATCGGAACATAGCTCAGCGGCGAGAGCAGTCTCATGAGTAGACAAGGGCGAAGGTTCGAGTCCTTCTGTTCCGATTTCCCTGATGGGGACATATAAGAATCCTTTCTCAAAAGAATACTACATTTTCCGCAGGAAGACATCTGGCAATGCCGGGTGTCTTTTTGTGTACTTACAAAACGACGAATAAGAGGTGGTGAGGCTTGGCAAGAGCACCGGATAAACGAATAGAACAAGCAAAACAGATGTATTTGCAGGGACAGAAATTAGTTGAGATTGCAAGTCAACTAAATATCCCGGAAGGGACAGTCCGAAGATGGAAATGCACGCACAAATGGGAAAACGAGCGTTCGGATATAAAAAGCGAACGTTCGAAAAAGAGAAAAAAAGGCGGTCAGCCGGGGAACAGAAATGCGACGGGCCCGCCTGGGAATAAGAATGCTGAGAAGTATGGATTCTTCCGGAAATACCTGCCGGAGGAAACGCAGGAAATCTTCTCGGCGATTGAACAGGCTGACCCGCTGGATCTTCTATGGCATCAGATTCAGATCGCATACGCTGCCATTATACGTGCACAGCGTATTGCCTACGTGAAGGATCAGCAGGACAAGACGATCGAAAAAATAGAAAACAAAGAAGGAAACGTTTTCGGAGAGAAATGGGAAGTACAACAGGCATGGGACAAGCAGAATGAGTTCCTGAAAGCCCAGGCAAGGGCACAGGGCGAGCTGAGGAACATGATCAAGCAGTATGATGAAATGCTGCATAAAAACTGGGAGGCGGCCAGTGAGGAACAAAAGGCACGTATCCAGCAGTTAAAGGCACAGGCAGACAAGATCGGCAGGGAAAACGGAAACGAAGACCAGGAAGACGGGGTGGAGATTATCAATGATGCACCAAAAGAAACAGGTACGGATATCTGATATTGTGATCCCGAAGTATCTGCCGGTGTTCAATAACAGGAAGTACAGGCACATTATCCTGACATCGGGGCGGGCCGGCACAAAGTCCAGTTTTGTGGCAATCCGTGCCAACTATCAGATCATAGCGGACAGCCACGGATCTGTGGTGGTGCTGCGTAAGCATCACAATAAGCTGAGAAAAACAGTGTATAAAGAGATGCTCCGTGGAATTGGCAGGCTGCAGATACCAAAGAACCGCTTCCGGATCACAAAGTCACCGATGGAGATTAGCTACCGGAAGAACGGTTCGAGCATATACTTTTCCGGATCAGATGGCATTGACGATACCAAAGGTATCATTGATGAGGACAAGCCGATCAAACTGGTCATCCTGGACGAGCTGACAGAGTTTTTTGAGGACGGTGAAGGAGAAGATGAACTGCAGAACATTGAAGCAACGTTCATCCGCGGCAACAGTTCCGGGTTTCAGATGATCTACCTGTTCAATCCACCCAAGAACCCGAATGCCCCGATCATGGAATGGCTGAAGAAGATGGAAGAACGCCCGGACTGCATCCACATCCACACAGATTACAGGGATGTACCGGAAGAATGGCTGGGGCGTGACCTGATCGAGACTGCCGAGACCATGATGCGTCTGGATGAAAAACAATACAGCTGGGTATGGCTGGGAGAGTGTATCGGCGTTGATGAACTGATTTATTATATGTTTTCCGGACGGCACAAAGGCAGGCCGGAAGAAGGACAGAAATATAACCTGATCGGCATCGGGGCAGACTACGGACAGCAGAACGCAACGACCTATCAGGCCTGCGGTATCAACGAATATCAGTGTCGTCTGGATGGCTTACAGGAGTATTACCATTCGGGCAGGGAAACCGGAAAGCAGAAATCACCATCAAAGTATGCGGCTGATTTTGCAGACTTCGTGGAATCCCTGCAAGAGGCATATGGTTGCAACATCTTCTACCTGTACTTAGACCCATCGGCACGGGGACTGCAGGAAGAAATCAAGAGAACCTGCCGACAGAGAGGCCTGGCCATACATTTCAAGGATGCACAGAATGAGGTCGCACTTGGGATTGCCAGGGTTCAGAAACTGCTGACTTATGGGATTTTGCGGATATCGCCGGAGCAGAAGCACTTGATCGAAGAATTTGGCTTATATGAATACGACAGGAAACTATTAGATAAGGGCAGAGAAGTACCGGTAAAAGAGCACGACCATTGCCTCGATGCCCTGAGGTATCTGGTCATGGGGCTCTGGAACAGGGTGAAGCGGTTCCTGCCAAAGGAAGAAAGGGAGGACAGAAATTGAATATTTTTCAATATTTTCGAAAGAAGGGAATCAATACGCTCCCTTCTTCTTTTTACGGAAAAATAGCGGAGTGGGAGAGCTGGTACAACGGAAATGTGAAACGGTTCACTTTCTACCGTGTGTATACCGGCAGGGGATGCTATAGCAGATGCAAGCGTCACAGCCTCGGCATGGCGAAGAAAGTCTGTGAGGATATGGCAGATCTGCTGCTGAACGAACGTGTGACGATCGTACTGGATGACCAGAGAACGGATGCATTTGTTCGTCAGATCTTGCAGGACAACCATTTTGACACACTTGGAAATGAATACCAGGAACGAAAGGCGTGCTCTGGAACCATTGCCTATGTTCCGTGTATCGAGGACTTGCAGAGCGGTCTGCTGGGCGAAGTGACCGGCGGAAGAATCAAGATCAATTATGTGACTGCAAAAAATATCTTCCCGGTCAGTTGGGAAAACGGAAAGATTCAGGAAGTAATATTTGCATTTCCGAAAACCTATTGCACAAAGAGATATCTGCACTTGCAGCATCACAAGGTCGGCGGGGATGGAAATTACCGCATTGAAAATACCGTACTACTGGTGACGGCAGGTTCGACCTGCGGGCAGGAGCTTACCGAAGAAGAGTGGCAGGAGGTTCCAATCTTTGCCGGGCTTCCGGAAGAGATCGAGACAGGATCAGCAGAGCCGCAATTTGTGATCGACAGGCTGAACATGGTCAACAATGCCGATATGGAAGACGAGGAGAACCCAATGGGTATCAGTCTTTTTGCGAACAGCATCGACATACTGCGGAAGATCGACACAGAATATGATTCTTATGCCAACGAGTTCGGGCTTGGACGTAAGAGGATTTTTGTGGCTCCGGAGATGCTGACGGATGAGAACGGCAACAAGGTCTTTGATGAGAATGACACGGTATTCTATAGCCTGCCGGAAGAAACCTTGAAAGACACAAACCCGATCTATGAGGTCAACATGGAGCTTCGCACAGAGCAGCACAGCAAGGCATTGAATGATGACCTGAATTATCTGTCTATGAAATGCGGGTTCGGAACAGAACGCTATAAGTTCGAGAAAGGTACGGTCGCAACGGCAACGCAGGTGATTTCGGAAAACAGTGATATGTACCGGAGTCTGTGCAAGCATGAAATCGTGCTGCAGAGTGCCCTGGAAGAACTGATCCGCATCATCATCCGTCTTGGTATTACCCTCGGTGAACCACTGAAAGAGGACGTAGAAGTCACAATCAACTTCGATGATTCGATTATCGAGGACAAGGAGGCAGAACGCCAGAGAGACCGGCAGGACGTTTCTATGGGAGCTATGGGAGTAGATGAGTACCGGGCAAAATGGTTCGGTGAAACACTGGAACAGGCAAGAAAGAACCTGCCAGTCCAGAACACCGTAATGGAGTGATGCCATGGCAGAAGAGAGAACCGCACCGGATGTGCAGCGGATGGGATTGCAGGCCGAGAAGATCTGGCGGGAAGCCGAGCGGCGTATCATGGAAGATGTCATCCGCAGGATCAGGAAGACCGGCGAGATCACATCAACGGCAGACTACCAGATCAACCGGCTGATTGAGATGGGCAAGTCCCGGGAAGAGGTGGAGCGGATCATCAAGGAGGCACTGGGGGCAACCTGGCCGGAAATGTTCGAGATGTATGACAAGGTAGCGGAATGGGAATATGTCCGTAACCGGGAGATCTATGAACAGGTCAATGATGATTTCCTGACGCCGGAGGACAACAAGTGGCTGCGACAGATCACAGAGGCAGCCAGGAAGCAGACAAAAGACACGCTCGTTAATATGGCACAGAGCTACGGATTTTCAGTCCTGATGGCAGGGAAGCGGGTGTTCACACCATTTGCCGAGTACTACCAGAAATACGTGGACACGGCCATCCAGGACGTTGTGACGGGCGGCACAGACTACAACTCGGCGATCCGGAAAGTCGTCACCCAGATGACGAACAGCGGGCTGAGGGTGGTGGATTATGCTTCCGGGCATACGAACCGGGCAGACGTGGCAGCACGCAGAGCCGTCCTTACGGGCGTGAACCAGATCACGGCACAGGTCAGTGAGCACAACGCAGAAAAACTCGATACAGAGTATTTTGAAGTGTCCTGGCACCCATGTGCGAGACCAGATCACCAGACATGGCAGGGCAGGGTGTTCAGCAGGAAGGAATTAGGGACGGTCTGCGGATACGGAACCGTCACAGGATTGTGTGGGGCGAACTGCCGGCACACGTTCCACCCGTTCATTCCTGGCGTTTCTGAAAGACTCTATCCGGATGACTGGCTGGAAGAGCAGAACAAAAGGGAAGCCCAGACAAAAGAATGGAACGGCAGGCAGCTCAATGCCTACGAACAGACCCAGCAGCAGAGGAAGATGGAGACCGCCATGCGTGCCCAGCGTCAGAAGATACGGCTGT
>UMKV01046940.1_pt1 | contig 10933 bp, 9 predicted proteins | sample 1966381 | NCBI WGS metagenome assembly UMKV01 (sample SAMEA4836182, study PRJEB28245) | human gut metagenome | biome: gut microbiome; material: fecal sample | place: Denmark | collected 2008
GCCGTCTTGTTCAGGATCTCCTCGCTGGCACCTATACGCCGGAACAGTTTGCATTGGCCTACGAAGAGGCGTGGAATAGCGGATTCTGATCTCTGTTTCCTACACGAAAAAGATGTGGCAGCGGCGGCGCGTACAAATCATGTGCGACGCCGCCGTTTTCTGTTAAGGGGAATTCTATGACAAAAAAACGATTTGATTGGGCGCAGTTTCTTTCGCTGCCTGCCCTCATGATCTATGGGGTGTTTTTCGTCTATCCGCTCTTAAGGGGGATCGGAATGAGTCTAACGGACTGGGACGGCATGGGAGACGCTCAGTTTGTAGGGCTTCGTAACTTCATAAATTTCTTCCAAGATTCCCGCGCAATCCACGATATTCAGACGACTTTGGCTTTCGCGCTAGGCAGCGCTGTTCTGCTGAACGTGGTCGGACTCCTGTATGCTTTGCTGATGAATACGGAGTTTAAGGGGAAGAGCATCGCCCGCGTCATCATTTATCTACCGGCCATTATCAGTCCTTTGATTATGGGTTACATTTGGTATTTCTTGCTTCAGCCGGGAAGAGGCTTTCTCTATCACGCCTTTCTTCAGCTTGGCTTGCCGGATTTAATCGGAAGCTGGATGAGCTCATACGGCTCTGCAATGAGAGTTCTTGTGCTCGTCAATGTCTGGCAATTTGCTGGAATGACCATGATTATCTATCTTGCTGGCCTGCAGTCTATACCATCAGAGCTGGCGGAAGCCGCTAAGATAGATGGGGCCAATAGTTGGCAGCGGTTTTGGAGAGTCACGGTGCCAATGCTCATGCCGGCAATCCGCATCAATGTTGTCACGAACATTATCGGCTCTCTGTCTGTTTTCGATGTCATCATGTCTCTGACGGAAGGTGGGCCGGGATATGCAACAGAGAGTCTCTCCATTTACATCATGCGCATGTGCTATGGCAGCAGAACGGGATACTCGACCGCAGTTGCTATGATCCTCTTCTTCATCATCCTGATTCCTGTCTTGATTTCTATGCGCCTGACGCGGCAAAAGGACTGAGGAGGTAAGACAGTGAAAGAAAAAACTTGGGCTAAAATTGCACGAATTCTTATTGTTGTTCTCATCTGCTTTGCATGCCTGATGCCGTTCTATATTCTTCTCGTTCTGTCGCTTAACACGCCCTCTCGAGTGTTTTATGAGGGAAACCTCTTTATCCCTGACTTTTATTGGCAGAACTATGTGGATGCGTGGAACAAATCAAGGATCGGCACCGCAATGCTGAACTCCGCATTGATTACCGCAGGAACATTGGTGATTACAATTATCAGCGGCGGTCTGGCGGGCTATGCCATCGCGCGCCATTCCAGCAAGTATAATAACTTCGTATTCGGCTTGTTGATTGGATGTATGATGATCCCCGGCATCATCAATACAGTGCCTCTCTATGTGTTGATGAGGAAAATTCACGCGATCAATACGATTTGGGGCATGGTCTGCGTCTGTTCAGCCTTGGCTATGCCGTCCGCTGTTTTCATCTACACGACCTTCATCCGAGCACAGCCAAAGGAGCTGGATGAAGCCGCGGCTCTGGATGGCTGCTCGCCTTTTATGATCTTCTGGAGGGTCATTTTCCCTATCATCAAACCGGCGACAGCTTCCTTTGTCATACTAAACGGTTTTGGCATCTGGAACAACTATGCGCAGGCTTGCTTTTTCCTTCAAAGCAGGGATAAGCAGAATATCCCACAAGCCCTGTCTGTCTTTTTTCAGCAGTTTGCAGGAGCAAAATGGCACTTAATGGCCTCTACCGCGGTGATAGCGATCATTCCCGTGGTGATAATTTTCCTGGTTTTCCAGAAACAATTTATTAAGGGGCTCTCTGACGGAGCGATGAAAGGCTAAAATGGAAATAATCGCAAACAAGGGGCTCTATGCTCCGCACGAGCCGATTGACTTGACCATTATGTGTGAGGATGACACCGACACTTTTTTTGTGGAGATCTACTCCCTCAACAAGAGGATCAAACAGTTCCATGTGAGAAGAGCCGGTAGAATCACAAAGCTAGTTTTACCACCTTTTCCGTGTGAATTCGGAGGCTTTGGCGTCGTCTGCACAGCAGACACTACCGCACAATGCAGCACCGCATTTGATGTGCAGGACAGCAGACGAGTATTTCGGTATGGTTTTTTGTCTGACTTTTCAGAGAACGACCGAGATAACAGCGATATTCTTTGCCTGGCAAAGCATCATGTGAACGCCGTCCAGTTTTATGATTGGGCTTATCGTCATGATACGCTCGTCGCGCACCAGGATGAATATGCCGACCTGATGGGAAAGAGAAACTCTCTTACGACTATTCGGGGTAAAATCTCGGAATGTCAGAACAGGGGGATGCTGGCGCTTGGCTACGGCGCGGTCTATGCGGCAAGCGAGGCGTTTGCACAGGAGCATGGAGCGTGGCGCCTGTATTCGGGAAAGGAGCCGATCCGTTTTATCAACGTATTCTCCCTTATGAATCTCCGCTCTCCCTGGCGGCAGCACATTATCGAACAATACAGGCAAGCAGTACAGCTCGTGGGCTTTGACGGGATTCACATGGATACCTACGGTTTTCCGAAAACAGCGTTTGACAGTAAAGGCAAGGTGATTCACATTGAGGAAGACTTCCCAGCGCTGATTGCGGAAACACGCCTCTGTCTGCCAAATGCCTGCCTTGTGTTTAACAACGTAGGCGGATGGCCGCTGGAAGAAACCATGTGGACAGAGACGGACGCGGTGTATGTGGAGGTGTGGCCTCCTTTTGAAACCTACGGTCAGATCAAAGCCCTCATCCTTAAGGCAAAGGAGGCCCAAAAGCCTGTCGTGCTGGCTGCATACCCGGCCTTCTTTCGCACAGAAGAGGCAGAGCGGGCGTTGAATGCCCAACTTGTGCTGATGAGTGCAATTGCTGCACATGGCGCAACCCAGCTCTGGTTCGGAGAAGAGAACGCCGCCATTACACAGGGGTACTATGCGGATTACAGTCTTCTTTCCAAGGAGCAGGAACTGCTCCTTCGCCGCTATGATGATTTTTTCGTTCGCTATGAGGAACTCTTCTATGATGATTCACTGAAGGATGTCAGCATGACACACTTTGGCTGGGATAACGAAGAGTATCGTTGCAATGCAGCGGCATCGGTGGACGGAAGTCCCGACAAATTATGGCTGATTCTGAGAGAGGGCAATGGGAAAAAGCTGATTTCCATCGTGAATCTCTATGGAGATTCCAGTAATCAGTGGGCAAAGGGACGAGATGACGCAAGCGTTCAGCGGAATATCGAGCTTCTTGTTCAGGTATTTGGGAAGATAAAAACGGTTTTTACTGCTTCTCCCGACTTTGACAATGGCAATGCTGTGGCCTGCTCGCATGAGATCGCGCTGGGAGATAGAAGCCCCGTGTTAAAAATCGACCTTCCACAAATTCAGCATTTTGCGATGATTTACATTGAAACGGAGGAAACGCAATGACGCTCCCTTGGTGGAAAGAATGTGTGTTTTATCAAATCTATCCCCGTAGCTTTCAGGATTCCAACGGCGATGGGATTGGGGATCTGCGCGGGATCATCTCCCGGCTGGACTATCTACAATGGTTGGGGATCGGCGCCGTCTGGCTCTGCCCGGTCTATGACTCGCCCAATGCCGATATGGGCTATGATATCCGCAATTACGAGGCCATCATGGCGGAGTTCGGCACCATGGAGGACTTTGACGAGCTGCTGAAAGGCCTGCACAGCCGGGGCATCCGTCTTATCATGGATCTGGTCGTTAACCATTCTTCCGACGAGCACGCCTGGTTTGTAGAATCCCGCAAGTCCAAAGACAACCCCTATCGGGACTACTACATCTGGCGGGATGGTAAAGACGGTCATGAGCCCAACGACTGGGCGTCATTCTTCACGCCGTCGGCATGGAGCTACGATGAAGCCACTGACCAATGGTATCTTCACCTGTTTTCCGAAAAGCAGCCGGACCTCAACTGGGAGAATCCAAGCCTGCGCCATGAAGTCTATGACATGATGAATTGGTGGTTCGACAAGGGCGTGGACGGTTTTCGCATGGACGTAATCAGCCTACTGGCGAAAGCACCCGGTCTGCCGGACGGGCATGGTGACGGCTATGTGTTTTCGCCCGAGTATTTTGCTTTCCAGCCGAAGCTCCATGACTATCTGCGTGAAATGCGGGAGCAGTGCTTTGCCTGGCGCAACTGTATGTGCGTGGGAGAAACGAGCTTTGTCACCACAGAAAACGCCAACTCTGTTGTTGGAGATGGACGAGAGCTTGACCTGCTGTTCCAGTTTGACGTTATGGACATGGATGGTGAGGGCAGCAAGTGGAATCCGATCCCCTTTGACCTGATGCGCTTCAAGAAGATCATCAACGACTGGCAGCTTGCTATCGACTGGAACACACTATTCTGGGGCAACCATGATCAGCCACGAGTTGTTTCTCGCTTTGGCTCTAATGCCTCGGAAGAGCTGCGCATCCGAAGCGCCAAGATGTTGGCCACGGCTATGTACCTCTTGCGCGGAACGCCGTTTATCTATCAGGGGGAAGAGATCGGAATGACGAATTATCCCTTTGCCGACGAATCCGAACTGCGGGATATTGAGAGCATCAATCTATTAGCCGAGGCGAGAAAAAAAGGACAAGAGGCCAGGGCCTGGAACGGGATTTTGACAAAAGGCCGTGATAACGCCCGCACGCCGATGCAATGGAACGCCTCGGAAAACGCCGGCTTCACGACGGGAACACCCTGGATCGGCGTCAATCCGAATTACAAAGCCATCAACGTTCACGACGCGGCCGCTGACCCTGATTCTGTTCTCAATTTCTACCGAGAACTGATCGAATTGCGAAACGGCAGCGATGCACTCAAATACGGTGATTTCGAGTTGCTGCTCCCGGAGCATCCGCAGCTTTTTGCTTACCGGAGAAGTTATAAAGGTGAGAGCTTTGCGATATACTGTAATTTCAGTTCGGAGTCGTGTACGCTTCCTGCGCAGCCATCTTGGACAAAGCGACTAGAGGTAGGCACCACGCACTCCTCAATTCTTCCTTTTGGTACAATTATCGTGAGAGAGAAAAAAGTGTAGCGAGGCTAAGCTGCAAAGAAGAAAAAATGTTGCAACTCTTCGTAATCTAACGCATATCAAAAGCGGATCGGAATTGTACATTTTTCATGTGCAGTTCTGATCCGCTTTTTCATTTTCCAGCCTTGTCACAAAACCGATTTTGCATTTTTTGTGGCACACGGGGGAAAATGAATACCGGCAAAAAGCATTTCGATCTTACGCGAGGAAATGCTGTTGCCGGTACCCGGGAGGTTTCCAAAGGAGGGCTGGGAGGCCTGCCTTTGGCACACGATCTTGCTCGCAAGGTCTAGTGTGTTATACCTTTTGTTCCGCAAGGCGGGCAAAGGGGTGATGTCGCCTTCCCAGACAGCACACCTTTACCCGCCGAAAACGGCAGCCAAAAACTACGAAGGGATGAGCAGAGTTTGGCTGCTGTTTTCATGAAGGAAGCGAGGGCGAAATGAAATGCAGCCCGCGCTTCCGGCGGAGCAAGAGGTATATAAAAGCTCCCGTCTCTCGTCCCGCCGCAGCGCCGTTTCTCAAAAGATGCTTTCAAAATGCAAGCATGTTTCAGATTTGTATGCTCGGTGTGCTTTCAAAATGAAAGCATCTTCTCGTGTTTTGCTATTCCACCCATCGGATGATCATGCCCCGGTCGGCGTCGGTGCGCGGCACGTTGCAGGAAAGCTTACGCTCTCTCACAGCCTGCGGTGCTTCCCACTCGTACCAGAACGGGACTGTCAGCTTTTTTGGAAGCTTATCATTCTCGATTGCCCGGATCTCCTGGATCGCGCGTTTTGCGAAAGGCTGGCTTTTAGTAAAATCTCCGTCTGCCAGCTTTGTGATCTCCGTCTCGTAATTTAAAAAGTCAAAACGGATCTCGCCCCAGTCGCCGTCGTAGTCTGCCCAATAGGAGTAGACTGCGGCGGCGATTTTTTTGTTTTTCTTCTCCTGCGAAATCAGCCGCAATTGCAAAACATGAAAGACCTCACACCCAGACAGATGCTTCATCATCTTTTCCAGCGTACGCTGATATGCACGTTCCGCACCGCTGGCCCCGCTGCCCTCGAACAGCACAGCGAGATCTTCAAAGCCGACGCGCTTCCTCCAATCACTGACGCGCCCGCAGGTCATGCAGATCGCGTTGTGCTTTTCCAACAGCGTCTGCTCCCGGAAGCTAAGCGTTTCAAAAGCCTCCTGCACCCATTCAGTTTGGACCCAGCCCCATAGAACGGAAGCGTAATCCCAATGATCGTCGTGGCTGACGTCGGGATCGCGTTCAAAGAGATTTCCATCGTCGTCTCTTTCTGTGCGGGGATAGAAGTCCGCGCGGCTTCGATTCTTCAGCGCCGTAGCCAGATGCGCTTCTGCTGCCTGTTCGCTGCAGTGCTCGGCCTCGGCAATGGCCTTGACTGCTTCCCGTGTTTTCTCATGATTCTCACGATAGAGTCTTCCGGCTTTTCGGATAGCCTTGTATTCATCGAGACTTGCGAAGGAGCCGCCCTCTTCATTTTTGCGCTGCCCGATCATGGCGTTTTCAATGTCATGATGCGCATAGGTCAGAAAGCTTGCACCGCCGTTAGGATCATAACCCGGAAAAACCTCCACCATGGCATACACGCAGGCCAGCTTATAATCGAACAGGCGATCCGGCTCAGTGTTCCGAAAACCTTCTCGCAGAAGAAAACCGCGAATGCGGCGGTTGAGCCGTTCCTCATACGCATGGAGAAAGAACGGGAAGCCGTTTTCATCCCCATTGACTGCCATCACGATGTAATCGTTAAGGTTTTCCACCTTCGGCGGATCGGGCAAGAGCTGGAAGGCCCGTTCTGCCTCCAGCAGCGTGAGACCGCTGCCTTCCTCGGCGCAAAAGGGATATTTCTTACCATAGACAGCCACGGTCTCACCTCCATTTGCTTTCAACTTGTGGCCTCGGTCAAAAGGGCGTCCTGTTCCATTTCATCCGCGTAGTTGCCAGTGGCATAGGCGGCATCGGAAATGGCGCGCTCCAGCTTGTTTCTGGCAAGGCGTTTCATCTTTTCCGCTGTCGCCTCATCCAATGTGCCCCGGCGCAAATAAACCTGGATCGTGTTCATGCGCCGGTTATAGATCACCTTCAGCGGATGATCGTCCGCCAGCTCCCGTTTCTCCCGCCCCTGCAGATTTCCAAGCTGTCGGCATGTGCGGCGCTTCGGGTCGCCTGGCGCAAGTCCGCCACAATACTTCGTGTGCCGGGCATCGGTGGTCAGAAACCACCGTCCGCAGATCGGGCACTTTCGCGGGGCATGGCCGACGCAGAGCCCCTCAAAGAGATCGGATCTGAGCATCCCGACAAAGGAAACGTAGTGCATGCGTTTCACAAGCTGCAGATCATCCTTGCTCGGTAGAATTGCGCTCAGATACTGCACGGAAACATTGATCAGCGACATCCAGGACGGATCGGAGAGCGAAAACTCCGGGAACTCCGGGAAATACTCACCGAACACCGCGGCATAGTCCTCCACTGCGCGGTCGCTTTCATGCAGGGCTTGAGCAAAGGGCAGCAGACCTTGTTTGAACATGACAAGTGAATCCGGCAGCTGCGCGCAAATCGCGATCACTTTTGTGAGCCCAAGTCCGCTTTTGAGCTGATTGGTCATGGCGGCAGGCAGATTCATGGCGGCGAGCTTCACGTAGGCTTCCGCTTTTTTCATGTTTTCCTCGGTGAAGATCTCTGGGACGCGCTTGAGGTAATACGAATAATCCAGCAATGGAAACGTGTTTTCTTTCTGCAGCAGCTCCAGCATTTGCAGGATACTCTCTCTGCACGGTGTGAGCAGTTCCAGCTTGAGTTTTTTCTTGCCAACGGCTTCAATCACCGCCCGTAACGGCTGGCTGATCTGCTTTAACTTCTCGATCACATCATCGGAAATGTTCAGTGCCGCACATCCGATGGAGCCGGAGGGCAGCGTTATGCCCTGATAGGAGACCTCGTCACGCCAATAGTCCAGTGTCAGCAAATTGGGCTCGGCAATCTTCATGGGAATACCCCCTTTCTCTTCTCTGGCAAAAATCATTATCTCATAAAAGGTGTCCCATATAACGGACTTGGGATTTTCTGGGAGCAACTTTTTCGCAAATAATCCGCGGGCTTGAATCTTCTGCTATGAAGGCTCAAACCCGCGGTTTTTATTCTGTTCTATTCCCCAAATTCAAAAGAAACTTATTTTTGGGGAATAGTCTCATTCAGCCAGTCTGCGGCGTCGATGATCCGTATTCCCTCATGCTGGTATTCCGGCTGCCAGATTCGTGCGATCAGCAGCTTCGGGTAGGCATCCTTGATGCTCAAAAGCGGAGTGACCTCCCGTTCAAAGGTCTTGGGATCGGAGATATCGTTTGCGACCTGGATATACAGCTTCTCCCCCTGCTTCATGGCAACGAAGTCGATCTCCTTATTATAGAGAACGCCAACATATACCTCATAGCCGCGACGGAGCAGTTCAATGGCAACAATGTTCTCCAAAACCCGCCCGTAGTCCATGTTCTTTGTGCCCAGCCGGGCAAAGCGGAAGCTCTGATCCGCCAGATAATACTTATCCTCGGAACGCAGGTAGCGCTTGCCCCGGATATCATATCTCCGAATCCGGTATAACGCAAAGGCTTTGCACAAGGCATCTATGTACTTCCCGACGGTTTTGTGATCGACCTTTGTTTTGTTAGAAGAGAGTGTATTTGTGATAGTGCGGATTGAAGTCACATTGCCGATGTTGTCCATCAAAAAGTCGATCAGTTCATGCAGCAGGGGCTCATTCCTCAGACGATATTTCTTCACGATGTCACGGACGATCAGGGCATTGAGCACTTCGCTGTTGATATAACGGTATTTTTGCGAATCGTTTTTGTAGAGATACGATCCGGCCATGCCGCCATCGGTGATGTATTTCGTCAGGCTGCCATAAAGGTTCTCAGAGGGAAAATACGACAAATACTCCTTGAAGGAAAACGGGAAAACATGAACTTCATAGGTACGTCCTACAAACAGTGTTGCCAGATCGCTGCTTTGCAGGAAAGCGTTTGATCCTGTCACATAGATATCATACTTCTCTTTTGCATGGAGACTGTTGATCGCCTTCTCAAAGGAGGGACACATTTGTACCTCATCGATCATTAGATAATTGTTTTTTCCGGGTTGAAAGCGCTCCTCCACATAGCTCTCCAATGCGTGATACTCCATAAGGCTTTCAAATTCCGTAAGGTTATAGTTGATGTGGATAATGTTTGCGTCTGGATCATTTGCTTTCAGCCAGGCGGACAGCGCATCCAGCAACTTGGATTTGCCTGACCGACGAACGCCTGTGATTACTTTGATGTCCGGCGTCTGCAGAAGATCCTTCATTTCTTCCAGATATGACGTGCGTTCGATAAGCTTCATCATGATCCCCCCCAAGCCTATTGTGAACCTATTATAAAGCTTCTATTCCCCAAAATCAAATAATTTTTGAATTTGGGGAATAGAAGCTTGCGAACAAAAAAGTGCAGCGACTGAAATCATCCGTCCATCCGTACTTGTGTCCCGCTGTCATGTTTTTTGAAATTGACCTGTCATGCCATTAGCCTGCTTTTTCGCTTTTTCCTCATAATATTCATGGAGGGGCAAACAAATCGTCCCTACTATCAATCATGAGGAGGATTGCATATGACAATCTACGAAAAAGCGAAAAGCCTTGTCACAGCCCGCGAGGCGGCGGAACACTATGGGCTGACAGTAAACCGTTATGGGATGGCCCTATGTCCCTTCCATGACGATCACAACCCCAGCATGAAACTGGACGATCGGTTTCATTGCTTCGGCTGCGGAGAGGACGGGGACGTCATCGACTTCACCGCCAAGCTGTTCCAGCTGACGCTCAGAGAAGCGGCGGAGAAGCTGATCGAGGACTTCGGTGATGGCGAATTCATTCCGGACGCACCTTCGCCGCCCAAGCCGCCCGACCCGGCCAAACGCTGCCACGATGTGCTGCTGGATCTGGAGGTCCGGCTGCACCGGCAGAAACGGGAGACCGCACCGCAGAGTATGGACGATCCCATCACAACGGAATACGCGCAGAACTGCCAGATGTACGATTTTATCGTCGGTCTGGCAGATTTGCTTTCCAATGGGACAGAGCAGGAGAAAGCGGAAGCAATCTCCTACTTCATGAGCGGCGTGCTGGACTGCTATGAAGAGGCTCTGCAGAGGGAGGTGATCGTGTATGACGACATCTTCTGAAAGCCCGTCCTGGCTGGACGGGGACAAGATCGACGAGGTGCTCTTCTGTGAGGAGCTCCGCGCAGAGCATCCGATGCTCTGTATCCATGAGGTCTTTTTCACCGTGGATGGCAAGGTGACGGACGAGGGCTGGATCAAAAACGCCATCTTTGAAAAGCTCAAGCCCTATGTTCGGCGCGGGCTCTCCCGTAAGATCGCATCCCTGCTGGATACGCTGCGCGCCTGCTGCTATTCGTCGCCCCTCCCGATCTACCACGACCGCATCCATGTGGCTAACGGCACACTGTTCCTGGACGGCCGCTTTGAGACGAGTAAAGATTTTTGCCTGAACCGGCTGCCGGTGCGCTATGATCAGGAAGCAGCTTTCCCGAAAAAGTGGCTCGCTTTTCTCAATGATCTGCTGATCCCGGAGGATATTCTAACCCTGCAGGAGTTCATGGGCTACTGCTTGATCCCCAGCACCAAGGCACAGAAGATGCTGATGCTGGTCGGCAAGGGAGGAGAAGGCAAATCCCGTGTCGGGATCGTGCTCTCCGCGCTGTTGGGTACGAACATGTACAACGGCAGTATTGCCAAGGTGGAGACAAGCCCC
>UMKV01051640.1_pt1 | contig 10903 bp, 9 predicted proteins | sample 1966381 | NCBI WGS metagenome assembly UMKV01 (sample SAMEA4836182, study PRJEB28245) | human gut metagenome | biome: gut microbiome; material: fecal sample | place: Denmark | collected 2008
CTTGATTTCCTTTGAGATTACCGCCTGAAAATCGCGAACAATCGTAGGAAACGGATGCGGTCCCATGACAGAGCCGAGGCAGTAATGTGTATCATCAATTCTGTTCGTCCACTCGCGCATTGCCTCCGACACTGCATCCTTAAGCGTCGCCGTCCCTGATTTTACCGGGATAACCTCAGCTCCTAAAAGTCTCATTCTGTACACGTTGAGTGCCTGCCTTTTTGTGTCCTCCTCGCCCATGAACACAACACATTCCATTCCCATGAGTGCTGCCGCCGTCGCGGTCGCCACACCGTGCTGGCCTGCTCCCGTCTCGGCGATGAGCCTTGTCTTTCCCATCTTCTTTGCGAGAAGTGCCTGTCCGAGCACATTGTTAATCTTGTGTGCGCCCGTGTGGTTTAAATCCTCTCTTTTTAAATAGATTTTAGCACCGCCTAAATCCTCCGTCATCTTTTTGGCATAGTAAAGACGGCTCGGGCGGTTCGCATATTCATTGAGGAGCGTGTTGAGCTCACTGTTAAATTCAGGATCATCCTTGTAGTGATTGTAAGCCTTCTCAAGCTCTATGACCGCATTCATGAGTGTTTCGGGAATGTACTGACCTCCGTGCTGTCCGAACCTTCCGTTGCCTGTGCTTCCTGTGTAGAAGCTGTCGTTTATGTTATCCATATGTTTCCTCCTTATATCCGTCTTATAGATAGGTAATTGCTAAGCTATATGTATTAGTATCTGACCTTGTTAATAAAGTGCAGCATCTTATCAAAATCCTTATACCCGTCCGTTTCAACGCCTGAGCTTATGTCAACCGCGTACGGCGAAAGCTTATCTATGGCATCCCTCACGTTGTCGGCATTCACGCCTCCTGCGAGAAAGAACGGTCTTTTTATTCCGCGAACGAAGCTCCAGTCAAATGTCTGTCCCGTTCCGTAACCATTGTCGAGCAAAATATAATCTGACGGAAATGTGTTGGCTTTTTCGATGTCCTCGTCACCTCTTATCTTAAAAGCCTTGATAATCGGTGCGTCTGTCATGCTTTTAAGCTCTCTCAGATATTCCTCGTTCTCATGCCCGTGAAGCTGTATAAGCTTTATCGTACCGTCATTTGCAAGCCGTGAGACAAGCTCAGGCTCCTCGTCGACGAACACCCCGACAGGTGTTATCGCGCCGTCAAGCCTTCGCGTGAGTGCCTCTGCCTGCTCCCGCGTGACATATCTTCTGCTCCTCTGCCAAAATACATAACCGATGTAATACGGCTTCAGCCTGTTGGCGTACTCAATGTCGCACTCGCGGCTCAGCCCGCATATTTTAACCTTTGTCAGTGTGCTCACCTCCCTGAAAATGCCTTTTAATATCCTCTCAGGCTCTTAAGCATTACGCTCTTATCGTCCGAGAGCATCATCGTCTCGCCGATTAGAACTCCGTTCACATCCGCCGCGCGGAGAACATCTATATCCTGTGCCGTCTTTATTCCGCTCTCGGCGACAAACATCACCTCTTTCGGAACAAGCCTTCTCAGCCTCTCGCTGTTGTGGACATCAACCGTGAAATCCTTGAGATTTCTGTTGTTCACTCCTATTATCCGCGCTCCCGAATCGAGTGCAGTCTCAATTTCTTTTTCATCATGTGCCTCGACAAGTGCCGACAAACCAAGGCTGTCCGCGATTTCTATGTACTCCTGCAATCTCTTTTTTTCCGTTATGGCACAGATTAGAAGCACTGCCGACGCTCCGAGCGTCTTTGCCTCGTATATCATGTACTCATCGACCGTGAAATCCTTTCTGAGACAAGGGATATTCACATTCTGCGCTATCTCTCGCAGATACTCATTGCTGCCGAGAAACCACTTAGGCTCGGTGAGCACCGATATAGCTCCCGCTCCCGCCGTCTCATACTCCTTTGCAATCTCAAGGTACGGAAAATCCGGCGCAATCAGTCCCTTTGACGGTGATGCCTTTTTACATTCACAAATAAATGTGATTTCAGCTTTTCCAAGCTCCCTCTCAAAAAGGAAATCGCGGTTTAACTCCTTGGTCTCCCGTGTCTTTTCCTCGGCAAGCCTTCTCATATCCAAGACTGAAATATTCTTTTTTGCCTGCTCTGTGCGGCAGCATGCATATTCCGCTATCGTGTCAAGTATATTGCTCATACTTCCTGTGACGCTTTCTTAAGTTCATTCAGCTTTTCAAGTGCCGCGCCCGAGTCGATTATCTCACCCGCAAGCTTAACTCCGTCGGCAAGTGTCGCTGTCTTTCCCGAAACAAAAAGTCCTGCTCCCGCATTGAGCTGCACTATCTCTCTTTTTGCTCCCTTTATGCTTCCGTCAAGGATTCCGACCGTAATCTCTGCGTTCTCATGAGGTGTTCCACCGACAATCTCCGACTTGTCGGCTGTCTTAAAGCCGAAGTCCTCAGGCTTAATCGTGTATGTTCTGTATCTTCCGTTCTCAAAGTCACATACCTTGGTAGGCGCGCTTATCGAAATCTCATCAAGCTTATCCATGCCGTACACTACAACTCCTTTTTTTACTCCGAGCTCCATGAGAACCTGTGCGAGCGGCTCAACGAGCGACCCATCGTACACTCCGAGCACCTGAAACGTAGGATGCGCCGGGTTAGTGAGCGGTCCTAATATGTTGAACACGGTTCTGATTCCCAGTTCTTTTCTGATTGCGCCGACATACTTCATTGATGTGTGATATTTCTGGGCAAAAAGGAAACAGATTCCGACGGTGTCGATAAGCTTTCTGCACTGCTCAGGTTCAAGATTAATATTCACACCGAGTGCTTCGAGGCAGTCAGCCGTTCCGCTCTTTGACGATGCCGCGCGGTTGCCATGCTTTGCGACCTTGACTCCTGCTGCCGCTATGACCATAGCCGCCGTCGTCGAGATGTTGAAGCTGTGCGCTCCGTCACCACCCGTTCCCACAATCTCAAGCACATCCCCCTCATGCTCAACCTTAACCGCGTGCTCTCTCATCGCTGCAGCACAGCCTGAGATTTCCTCTATCGTCTCAGCCTTTGTGCTCTTTGTTGACAGTGCTGCAAGAAATGCCGCATTCTGTGTCTGGGTTGTCTCACCGCTCATAATCTCATTCATTACCTGATATGCCTCATCGTAAGTCAAATCACCCTTCTGGACAATCTTTACAATGGCTTCCTTAATCATATTGTTAATCCTCCTTGTCCTTTGACATTTTTATAAAATTCGCAAGCATCAGCTTTCCCTCGGGTGTCATAATTGACTCCGGATGAAACTGAACCCCGTACACCTGATAATCCCTATGCTTAACCGCCATAATCTCTCCGTCCGCGGTTCTCGCCGTCACTATAAGACACTCCGGCATCGTACTCTCCACCGCCGCAAGTGAATGATACCTCGCAACTGGTGTAACCTTCGGACAACCCTTAAAAAGCTCACAGTCAGCATCGAGCGTCGTATCTGACTGCTTGCCGTGCATCAGCTCTTTGGCATATGATACCGTTGCTCCGTAGGTCATGCATATTGCCTGATGTCCGAGACATACACCGAGAATAGGAAGCATCCCGCCAAGCTTTTTGATAACCTCGGGACACACTCCCGAATCCTCAGGTCTTCCGGGCCCCGGCGAGATAATTATTCCATCGGGCTTTAATTCTTCTATCTCTTTTACCGTCATCGCGTCATTTCTTATAACCTTTATGTCAGGCTCAATGCTTCCCACAAGCTGATACAGGTTATATGAAAAGCTGTCGTAATTGTCTATGAGCAGAATCATTTTTCTTTTTTAACCTCCTGTTCCCTGATTTTCACCTTTGTCATTCAGGCAATTATTCGTCTCCCAGTCCTGATGCTTCCTCAAGTGCTTTTACAACTGCCGCCGCCTTATTGATGCACTCCTGATATTCTTTCTCAGGAACCGAATCGGCGACTATTCCCGCACCGCTTCTGACAAACACCCTGCCGTTTTTCTTGTAGGCAATTCTTATCGCTATGCAGGTATCAAGATTTCCCGTAAAATCTATGTAGCCGATTGCTCCGCCGTATATTCCTCTCTTGTTATTCTCGAGGTCATTTATTATCTGACAGGCTCTGAGCTTTGGCGCACCCGACAGGGTTCCCGCAGGAAGCACCGCGTCCACGGCATCGAGCGCGTCCTTATCTTCCCTTATCTGCCCTCGCACCGTCGAGCCGATATGCATTACATGCGAATACTTTTCAATGCAGTGCTACTTCTCAACCTCAACCGTTCCGAATCGGCTTATCTTTCCCAAATCATTTCTTCCAAGGTCAACGAGCATATTATGCTCTGCGAGCTCCTTCGGGTCTGCCAAAAGCTCTTTCTCAAGCTGTGCATCCTCCTCTGCCGTCTTTCCTCTCGGTCTCGTCCCGGCAAGCGGGAATGTGTGAAGCACTCCGTTCTCAAGCTTTACGAGTGTCTCTGGCGACGCTCCCGCGACCTCCATATCCGTTCCCGAGAAGTAGAACATATAAGGTGACGGATTGAGCGTTCTAAGCACCCTGTAAGTATTTAAAAGGCTGCCCTCATACTCTGCCTCAAGACGGTTGGATAAAACTATCTGAAAAATATCTCCCTCGTATATATGGTGCTTTGCCTTCTCAACCATTCCGCAATATTCTTCCTTGGAAAATAATGGCTTAATCTCACTTGTCATGTGTCCGCCAATATCTTTTTTCGGTTCACCGTGCCTTACAAGCTCCTCCATCCTGCGCAGCTCTTCAACCGCCCACCCGTATCCCGCATCGATATTCTGCGTCGAGACATTCGCGATGAGTATTATCTTGCTTTTTAGATTATCGAATGCGATTACCTTGTCAAAAAGCATCAAATCAACGTCCTTAAAGCCTTCCGTGTCCTTCGCATCGAGTCTCAGCGTCGGCTCAGAGTATTTGAGATAATCGTAGGAGAAATATCCGACCAGACCGCCCGTGAATGTCGGCATTCCCTCAATCACCGGACTCTTATATTTTGAAAGCACCTCTCTTATATGCTTGTCGGGATTATCCGTCTGAAACTCCTTGTCCCCGACTCTCATTTTTCCGTCGCTGCAGGTTATTATAAACTTCGGTTCAAAGCCGAGGAATGAATAGCGTCCCCATCGCTCATTGTCCTCGACGCTCTCGAGCATGTAGCAGTGCTCGGATACCTTCATAAGGCTTCTTAAAACCTGAACCGGTGTCTTGATATCCGACAGCAGTTCCGTACATATCGGTATGATATCGTAGTCGCCGGTTGAGGCAATCTGCTTTACTTCGTCCGTGGTGAGATTGATTTTCATGGGGTTCCTCCTTAATTTTTTGTTCTATCTTTTCAAACCGCTCTGGCGTGTGTGCTTGTGTATAAGCTTAGAATTGCTCCGCACTTCGTGCTCTCGCAATTCCGCTTTCCACTCTTCGTGTATAAGCTTAGAATTGCTCCGCACTTCGTGCTCTCGCAATTCCGCTTTCCACTCTTCGTGTATAAGCTTAGAATTGCTCCGCACTTCGTGCTCTCGCAATTCTTAACAGAAATTCGGATTTCGCACTGCTCGCTTGCTCGCAGCGCTGCATCCTCATTCCTGTTACATCGTCCAATTAACAATCAGCCTTACATGCGAGCATGACGGCTGATTGTCAACAGGACGATAGCCTATACACTAAAAAAGTCCCTGACAGAGATATTTCTTCTCTGCCAAGGACGAATGTGTTAATCCGCGGTACCACCTTGCTTCACAGCCACGCTGTGCACTTTTCAGGATACTAGCATATCCCTGACAACTGACGTATGCCTCCACGTCACGAAATACTCGGTTCATTGTTCAATACCTTTGTTCCGTGCCCTCTGCGATCCACTTGATGACCTGTGTTCTACCCACTCTCAGCAACGCGGGCTCTCTGTAGGAGCATAATCACCTTTACCTTCGCTTCAACGGTTTAGTCTGTTAAATTTATAAAGAATATATCACCCATATTGAGGAATGTCAAGGGTGTATTTTAACTTTTTATTCTACACCTTTGAGCGTCTCCACAAGATCAAGCTTTTTTATTCTGCTCGAGAACATGAAGCTGACAAGCACAGAGACAACCAGTACAAGTATTCCCGATATTATATAGTCAATTACAGGTACGGACAGACTGTAGTCGAAGTTCTCGCCGTTGCTGTTCATCATCGCATTGAGCGATATGTTGCCGAGCGGTGTTCCGATTATTATGCCGATGACTGACAGCCATATGTTCTGCACGGTAAGAAGGTGTCTTATCTGTGATGACTGAAGTCCCATGACCTTGAGGGTGGCAAGCTCCTTCACGCGCTCATTAAATGAAAGCGAGCCTGAGTTGTAGAGAACGACGACAATCATTACCGTTGAGAAAATCACCATCATATATACCATGATATTGACTACCTCCATGCTTTTCTCATAGGCAGCAATCATGTCGGACCTGCTGTTCACGCTTGTAACATATTTTAATGCCGACGCATCGTGTGCACTCTCATCATCAGTCATAAGAAGAGTCGGTGTGTACTCTGCTCCCGTCTTTTCATAGTCATCGCGGAGATAAGCAATTCCCTGTGACTCACAGCTTCTGTATATGCTTCCTACGACAGCCTCATGCCATTCATTTTTGCTGTAAATATGCCAGTATATCGTATCACCCACCTTGATGCCCATGTCCTCGGCAAGCTTGCGACTGATGCCGACCGTTCCCGGAACAAGCTGTGTTATCTCGTTGTTCACGTCGATAAGGTTATAAAGCCCCTTTTCCTCTATGACCGTGACGATTTCCTTTTTCTTCTCCGAGGAGGATGCGTTCTTTACCTTGGATATCTCGACCGCATCAGTCATGACAAGTTCTCCGGCAAAACTATCCGATAATTCATCGACATCGACAAGCTTCGCATCAGCAGAGAGCTTTACCTGATACTCTGTCGTATATATTTTGTTGAAGTTAAGGTCGGTCATAATATCGACGAGCTGATTGCAGCCCACACCGTAGAGCATGAGAAGCATTCCGACCGCTGTTCCCACAATACCCATAAATGCTCGGAGCTTCGCTCTGGATATGTCGCGCAGATTATATTGTGTATTAAAAGATAGCTTTTCCCAAAAAGGAAGTTTCTCGAATATGCATTTCTTTCCCTGCTTCGGTGCAGCCGGGCGAAGTGCCTCAGCCGGCTTAATTCCCAGTACCTTGCGGCAGCTTAAGAAGCATGACAGGCTGCACACCGCAATAATTGCAAGCAATATAATAATGTACAGCGGATGGAATACCGAATGAAGTCCCGGCACTATGTAGTATTGTTCAAACATACTCATCATGGCAGGAGCTCCAAGACCGACTCCGAAAATAAGTCCCACAACGACTCCGAGCATGGACACTAAGAGGCTGTAGCTTATATAGTGGAGCACAATCTTCCATCTCTTCATTCCAAGTGCATTCATTGTTCCAATCTGTGTACGCTGCTTCTCGACGATTCTTCCCATGGAAGTCGCAATGACAAGCACTGCAATTCCCACAAATATAACAACGAACACATAGGCAAATGCCTGATGCTGTTCAAGCTCGCTGTCAAGTCTTACAATTCCCTGAATTGATTTTCTGTCAATAATCGCAGAATAGTCATAGTCAATCGCCTTGGCGACCTCATCCTCATGGGCGAGTGCGCCTCCGTCCTTCGTTCTTATAATCATCTGCGTATACGGCATCAACTTTGCGAGCTTCTCATCACTCATATTTTCCGCAATTTCAAGCAGCATATCCCGGGTAATATCATCAACGGTAAGTCCTGCTGTCTTAAGCTGTTCAAGTTTCTCATCAAGAATCTTTGTGTTGTCGGCAATCTTCCTTGCCGTAATCTTCTCGCTCTCAATAAGGTGTGTCACATAGTCCCTTATCGGAAATGCATCATAGGACATGAACACGATTGCGATATTCTCAAGGTACACATCAGCGTCACCGTCAGCCTGTCTGTATTCATACTCGGTGCTCTCCACAAGTCCCTTTATTTTTTTGGTAAAGGTGACTCCGTTGTATTCTATTGTAAAATCATCACCCACATCAAGATTTCTTCTGACAGCGAACGCATTGGCAAGCCATATTCCTTCCGTATCCTCAGGGTTAAATTCCTCACCCTTTACAAGATACGGCGTATTGACCACGTTCTCTCTCTCAAGGAACATGTCTACCTGCACTCCCGCAAATTCAGGCGTTGTCCCCGTCACTGACATTCTAAGCTGTGCCGCCTCGACAAAATCGAGTGCTCTTATCTCATCAAGCTCATCCTGTGTGAATCCCTCGCCGTACATCCACAAGTCTGACAAATTACACTCCTCATGATACTTTTCCCTCGCCGCATTCTGTGAAAGAACATGCCCCTCCATGGTACAGAACATTGCAATCGCAAGTGCCGAGAGCAAAAATATTGAGAAAAACAGACCGAAGTTCGACTTGAACTCCCTTAGCATTTTTCTGAAAAGCATTACCAATCAACCTCCTTTACATCAAGAGGCTTATCATTAACCATTATATCTTTTATTTTTCCGTTCTTCATTCTTATGACCTTATCCGCACATTTGGCAATATCGGAATTATGTGTAACGATTATTACTGTCTTTTTTTCCTCCCTGCACAGTTTCTGCAAAAGTTCAAGAACGATAACTCCGGTCTCTGAATCAAGTGCTCCTGTCGGTTCGTCTCCGAGCAGTATCTTCGGATTCTTCGCAAGCGCCCTCGCAATTGATACTCTCTGCTGCTCACCGCCCGACATCTGCGCAGGGAACTTATTCCTGCACTTTGACAGTCCTACCATATCAAGAAGCTTATCAGGTTCAACCGCATTCTTAACAATGCTTCTTGTAAGCGCTATATTCTCATAGGCTGTCAGACTCGGAAGCAGATTGTAGAACTGAAAAATAAATCCGATAACCTGTGCTCTGTAAGCTCCGAGCTGTCTGTCATTCATCCTCGATATTTCCCTGCCCGCAACAGTTACCGTTCTCTCCGTCGGTGTATCCATTCCGCCGAGCATATTGAGAATGGTTGACTTTCCCGCTCCCGACTGACCAAGAATAACAACAAACTCACCCTCAGCAATCATAAAGCTCACATGGTCTACCGCCGTCTGCTTTCCCTCGCCTTCACCATATGTCTTTACCACATCCTTAAATTCTACCAGCATCTTTCACCCTCCCATAGCAAAGCATCTTGTTAGTTGTATTGTATTTTAGTTAGCACATACTAACTTGCTGGCAAAATTATACTGCCACGCCGAAAAAACATCAATATATTTTTGACATGACAGTAAATTTATTTCATTATTTACTTATTATACAAGCACATCCACTGCGCTGCCTGTCTGTGCCATGGAAGCCTCCGCTATCTTAAGACTCTGCATGCTTCCTGCCGCAGAGCTGATTTCAAGTGACGCTGCTGCCGATGAGGCTCCGGTGCCGCCTGAAGTATACGCCCCTCCGTTCGTGTATGCCCTCTGATAATATTTCATATCGGCATCCGCAATCTCCTTATTCTCGTCTCTTCTGTGTGTGTTCCGCTTTATCCGCTCAAGCCTCTGTGCATTCCTCATCTGTTCTTCCTGCTGTTCTTCCTTGCGCTCGGCCTTCTTTTTTAACATATCCTCCTCCCTCAGATTATTAACCTTCATACCGGCGCACTCCACCATACGCTTGGCATGCATAAGTGCATTTTCAAGCTCCGCAGAATCATATTCACCTGTTGCCTTGGCTCTTCTTAACATCGCCACCTTAGCTCTGGCACGGCTCAATACCTGTGTGGCACCTGTCATCTTCTTCGCCCTCATTATCTGTGACGATATATCCCTCGGATTATACGACAGCGATTTCTTTCCTGACTTCGAATACGATGGGCTGCCCTTAGAAACCGCAACCGTTCCCGACATTCCCACCGAAAGATTATTAACATCCATGTTAATCTCCATTCCGCAGGCAATGTTTTTTTACCGGAGGAATCGTGGGCAAAATCTCAAATTTTGGCCACGATAAAAGCTATTTTGTGACGCCTGCGGCACAAATAGCCAAAGCCATGCTTGCATGGCTTGTGAAACAATAAGCTATCAAGCTTATTTTTCACACTACACGCCCTCCATAATATACGATTCCATTCGCATAATGCAGCAACTTTATATATTTTTTATCGGCATTTTTTCCTATTCCATTATAAGAACACTTTCTGATAATATATCAATATGTTGGAATTTCAGGCTAAAAGACGGAGATAAAAATGTACCACGATTTAACCAAAGGAAATATAGGCAGGACACTCATGCTGTTTGCCCTGCCGATGATAGCAGGAAATTCTTTTCATGCATGCTAAGAGCACTCGGCAACTCCTCCGCCCCGCTTATATTCCTTGCAGTCAGTGCTGTTTTAAACATCGCCCTCGACATTCTCTTTGTCGCAGTAATACCTCTCGGAATCGGCGGAGAGCCGCACTTGCAACCGTGATTGCACAGTATGTCTCGGGAATCGGTCTACCCAATCCTGCCCGGCAGCTCAATTTCAAGGACAGTTCCCTCTTTACCACTCTTTTTTACAGAGACGCTTCCGCCATGCAGCCTTACAATCTCTCTGACAAGGGCAAGTCCAAGACCAACACCTCCAAGCTCACGGCTTCTCGATTTATCCACCCGGAAGAACGGCTCGAATATCTTTTCCCTGTACTCACATGGAATTCCGTGCCCTGTGTCCTCCACAAGAATAATTACACTGCTGTTATCCTTATATGCCGATATCCTGACCTTTCCGTTATCTTTATTGTATTTTATAGCGTTCTCGGTCAGATTATATATCATGCGGTATATGAGTATATCGCTTCCCATTATATATATATCGCACTCATCCGCATCTGCCACAAGCTCTATATTTCTTTTCTCAGCCAAAGGCTCAAGATC
>UMKV01050978.1_pt1 | contig 10851 bp, 4 predicted proteins | sample 1966381 | NCBI WGS metagenome assembly UMKV01 (sample SAMEA4836182, study PRJEB28245) | human gut metagenome | biome: gut microbiome; material: fecal sample | place: Denmark | collected 2008
ATTCAGACTTACTTCCGGCAAAACGGGAACCTGTTTCTGTCCACAAGAGATTAATAAGATTGCACTGACAACTCAATTATTCTCTTCCAGATCTTCCCAAGGTTTCAGGCCCATTTCCTCCCAGGTGACACCATACGGTGCACCTCCGGAGGTATAACCGGCAATAAAGAAAAATCGGGCATCTTGCAGGATTTCTTCTTTGGTCAGATTATCTCTCGCTTCTTTTTTCCGTTTTGCTCGCTTCTGCTGCTTCTTTTGTTTCGCAACAGCTGCTTCTTCCGGTGTTTTCTTATGTCCTGTTGACATAAGTGTTTCTAGTGTAATTCCACTCTGAATGTCTCTCAGGATACGTTCTTCATAACCCTTTTCACGCTTTTTGACAATTTTATAAAATTCTTCATATTCCGTTTTAGGAGCAAGCGATCGAACTGCTGTAAACAACCTTTTACATATATCCTTCATTTCAGCAGCATCCGGCATTCGCTGATTCTCAAGATAAAACTTCAAGCACATTCTGTATGTTTTATCTGCTATTGCACTCTTCTGTTTTTGTTTTAAGTCTTTATAGCTTCTGTCGTTTCTCTGCATCTATAATTCCTCATCTGCCTTCTTTCTCCCGTGCCATCAAAAGCATTTTTTCAAAAGACTGAACGAATCTTTCATCATCTTCTTCCGTCCGCTTCTTCGGTCCCTTGATATGGTATTTACGGGAACTTCTTCTAGCTTTTTTATTCAGGTGACGTTCCATGAGCATCTGATCAATATTTTCATTCGTGTACCATTTACCTGATTGATGAATAGCATAAGCACCTTTTCCCAATGCCATTGCAGCTACACCGTAGTCCTGTGATACGACAATATCTCCTTTATGGCAGATACTGATCAGTTTATAATCTACTGCATCAGCTCCTGCACCGACAACAACAACTTCACTATAAGCCGATGACAGCACATGATTCGTATCACACAACAACGTTACCGGAACACTATTTTCTTTTGCAATCTTTTCAACGATAGCAACCACTGGGCAGGCATCTGCATCAACAAATATTTGCATCGATCTATTTCTCCTCTGAACCATTATAAGAATAAACTCTGCTGCTCGTATTCTGCCTCTCGCTTCAACTGAACGGGCACCTGATGCAAAATTTCTTCCATTTTCCTGTCATCGAACCAATCCTCCAACTGCTCTTTTTCTAATATTAACGGCATACGGTTATGTACTTTTCTCATAGATTCATTGGCTGCTGTAATCATAATCACAAATCGTCGTTCATTCTCGAACCAATCACAGAAGCCAGCCATATACAATACTTGTGCATCATATCTGGAAAATACATTTTTTTCTTTTAACCGATTCCATTCATAGAACCCGCTTGCTGGTATCAATATACGGTGATAGAGAATTCCATTTCGAAAAGAAGGTTTGTCCATAACAGATTCTGTTCTTGCATTTATAACCAGATTCTTTCCTTGTGAAACTGGATATCCCCACTTGCAGACATCCAGTTTCAATCCATGTTCTGATTTTTCAATAATCGGTGCTACATTAGTTGGAAAGATATCTCCTGCAAAATGTTCCTGCCGGATCCGTTGGTCTATATCATGCACTACTTTTTCGATTTCATCTGCCATATCAGAATCAATATAATATCTACCACACATTACCATCACTTCCCATTTATTAAATCACACATTTCTTTTGATATCCGATATACTAATTATATCCGCTACTGGCATTAATTTACTTCAGTTTAATTTTAGCAATAATGGAATCCAATTGTTTAACAGCCCGCATAACGGTATTTTTATATACCATTTGCTTGCCTTTCGCTGGCATATTACGGACCTTGCTCTCCGTCAAGTGGCGGAAAACACCTACTGTTTTTACTTGATTTGATTGTAAGTAAGAAAATACTGGTTCATTAAAATCAGGAATGTATTTTTTCAATTCACGAACCGGTAAATCATCTATGGCTAATTCTTGTGAATCATCTTCCTCTTCCGACTGCATAGAAGGTTCAAGGATAATGTTTCCTACAGCCTTCGCTATTTTGTCTGCCAACCGCTCAGATGCCTCTTCTGACACTGTATACGATGCAATATCTTTACTTGTTATTTCAGTATTTGTTTCGGAATTGCATTCCTTTATCCTTTCTTCTAACGATTTATAATGTTCTTTATGCTGATTAATAAAATCTTCCGAATTCATAGCAACAATTCTTTGTGCCATGGCTGCTAAGCGGAAAACACCATCATCGCTGATAATGAATACTTCCCAATTTTTATATTTTAATGCCACCGATAATATCTGATTATCTGGTACGTCCGGATCAAGTTCTCTTGGAAGCAGCTCTGGTGCAGCATTTTCTATCATTAAACGTACTTTATTATTTTTGTTATACACTTTCAAGTATGTACGTTCAATTTCTCTTGCTAATATCCTTGCTGTTTCGGAAAGCTCTGCTCCATACTTTTTATTACGCTTATCCTTGATTTTGCCAAGCTCATCTATCACTTTTGTTGGAATTCGAACATATTCTTCATCTTCAAAATATAAAAACAAATCTGGATGATGCATCAATGCACAAGTATCCACTATGTATATTTTTTTACCATTATTCTTCTTGGATTGCGCATCAGAAACCATTGTCGTTGTCTGTTCATACATTTCATTTATAGCCTGCTCTGCATATTTTTCTATTAGTCGAATATTCTCTACGAAAGCTGTTGCTTTTAATGGCATTGTCTTTTTCAAAACTTCATCGATATTTATTTTTTGTTTTTTCAATAAATATTCGTTCTTAGAACGCAATTCTGAAACGTATGATTGCAGTGCTGCTATATCTGGACAAGAAAGCACAGAGGACTTTAATTCATTTTCACTACTTTGTTCAAATAAATGCAATCCTGACACGTGAAGTTCTATAGCCGATATACACTCTTGATATTCATTGAAAAATACATCATATTCAAATAACTCTGGTATCTTTGTATAAATCCCATCTGCTATTGCCGTCAAAATATCAACCATAACAGTTTTAGTATAAAGACCGGAAATCAAATCATCAAATCGTAGTGCATCTTCGTGTGTAGTGATTCCAAGTGACTGTAATAAAATGAATAAATCACGATAAGACGTTGGTACCCTCACATATTCAATTAAAATCTCTACCATTTTTCGATGAGATTCAGAATTTTTCCGAATACAATTTGTATCCATGATTGCTTTTATACTTTTTAATGCGCTTTCATAATCTTCAAAATCAATCTTTTTGATTAAGGCTTCCGTAAATATATCAAGTTGAAACATTTCCGTTTTCATCCAGATACAACCAAGATGAATTTTTTCAAGTTCTGCTATAATTTCTGGAAGTTCTGCAGTTTCCCAATGTTGAAGTAATGCCTCTTTACAGTTCTTTTGATTACCGGCTAATATTGGCAATGTATATAGTGCTATATACTGTATATTTTCTGCACTGTTTTTCCTTACAACATCCTGAAGCCATTCCACAGCAATTTTATTCTTTTTACTTAATACCTTATTTTCATATACAAGCGGAACCGTTACTGCTTTTTCCTCATACAAATATTCTGTTTTTCCCAGGCAGATATGTTTGCCTTTTTCATTAATAACAACACAACCTTTAATTGGGAAAGCTTCCAGTATATGTATAATAAGCCCTTTTTCATTTTCAATAGAAAATCCGTCTTCATCATTAAATAAAATGACAGTAGTATCTTTAAATGACGCCGTGTTTCTCTTATATAATCCGTACACAGCGGCATCCATAAATAATAGTTTTCCATTTTTACAAATATCCAAAATTGATTGTTTTATATTTTTTCCCGAACCAACTATATTCTGCACTTCATCCGTGTCAATTACAGGCAACTTGCTGACGATTTGCTGATTGATTTCCTTTGTCAAAAGCAATAAACTGATTTTACTTTTTACATTTTCTTCAATTATTTCTGGATTTGTAGTTATTACACCTTCCTCGTTGACATCCACTGTCATATTGATATTGCTCTCCCAGTCAGTAGATGTTAAACTCTCAATTTCCTCTATTCTGAATTTAGAAGCCGTGAACCTTCCACCACCTACAGAACCTGCCTGTAATTCATTAATTACACGTTCCTCTGGAAAATTTGTATTATAATCAGATTCTGTACCAAACTCTATGGCATCTTTAGAGTCAGAATTTCCGTTAAAATAATTATTCATTTTACCGGTTAATGGATTATAGCATATATCGAGTGGCATTTCTCTTGCCTCACCTGGCAAAAGACCTTCTTTCAGCATATACTGTCCAAGTTCAGTCACCTCAATATCTTCGAATTTCAGTTTGTTATAATCAAAATTTCCATCTCCTAAAATACGGATAACTTTCAATCCACTAAGATTCCTCAAGCATGGTTTAATCAGAAGTTCGCTGTTTTGAAATTGAAGGACCTCTTCGAATGCATATTTTAATGTCTTTCCAGACATTGAGTTGGACTTATTGAACTTTTGCGTGCAACTAAGAATCAACCACTCAATTGTTGTAAGTCTTCTTGTTGATACGCATTTTACACGTACTTTATACATCTTTCCCGGTATTTTCAACTGATTTTCAGAAAGAATCATACTTCATTACCTCCCTGACGCTGTTTCAATTCTTGAAGGATTTCCTCTGCACGGACATCAGTAATTACTTCATCTCCTGTAAAATAGGTGCCTCTTTGATCCATCATCTCGATGATCTGCTTATATGCCATAATCGTTTTTTCTGTACCATCGTTCATGTCTGTCAGTTTAACCGGCTGATCCACATACATATCCTTAGCACCTACGATTATAAGCAGATTCTGTGCCCTGGAAAAAGCAACATTAATACGCTGAAATGCTGCTATATGAGAATCAACACTATGTCGGAAATTCTTTACATTACGTACCAAACTGACAAATACGATTTCTTTTTCTTTTCCCTGAAAACGGTCAACGGTATTGACTTCAACATCTATTGCATAAAAAGATTCCTGTCTGAGCATCTGACGAATTAGTGCAACTTGATCATAATAAAAACTGATTACACCAATACTGACCGGTGTTTCTCTTCCCTTCATATTCGCATACTGCAGTTCCATCTTTTTCAGCATCGCCATTATCATCTCTGCTTCTACAAGATTCTCTGCTGAAGAACTACCCTGGCGTCTTTGTTCATAAATCTTTTCTCCTGCTAATTCTGAAGAATCAAACCAATAAGCATGTCGTTCAGGAATAATCATCTCTGTTCCAGAAGTACTTGGAATACTCAGATAATGTGCTTTTGTGTCATATGTATAGTTATCTTCATTGCCATCCCTAAGATACTCATCGTAGAAAATATTTATGATATCCATGATATCTGTATGCATTCGATACTGGTAATTTAATGTTTCTTTAATTGAATCATTGGCATTTTCAAAATATCTTTCAAATAAGGATGCAGTTACCATATCTTTATACTTGTTAAAATCTTCCATTGTCAACGGTACAATCACGTCTTCCATATCTTCTTGCTGTTCTGCCACTTCCAGATATGTCTTTTCATGCTCATTAAACAATGGTGGCAACTGTCTATGATCGCCTACAAGAACAATTTTTCTTGCTGATAATCCGGTATATCCTGAAGCCAGTTCTCCAAACCTCTGAAAATCTCCTCCCAGTCATCTCTTTCAATAGATGTCCGATATTGTCTTTTCGCCTACTCATATACTTGTGCAATCTTTTCCAGTAAATTATCTGGTGTTGCTTTATACTTGTGCAATACAGCATCTCGGATTTTATATTTTAATCCAATCTCTTGCTGGAAGTCTGCAATTTCTTTGCTAAGCTCTTGTTTCTGTAACTCCTGGCTCTGTCTGTCTTCTTCAAAAGCGGCCTGCTGATCACTAATTGATTTCAATAACTCCTGAACAACTTCTTCTAATCTGTGAAACAGAGTATTTATAAATGGCAGTGCTTTTTCCAAAACATCCTCTATATACTTTATCTTTTTATCATCTGACATAGTTGACAGCACATCCATGTCAAACTGTTTTAATTCTGCATCTGTCAAACCAACTCCAGCCGAATTAAAGTCTGCAATTTTCTTCTTTACATTCCTCCATTTTTCAAGCACTTCTGTTGTTGGATTGTTCATCATTTCTTCAGTCAACAATGTTTCTTGTATTTTGAGTTCTTCCAACTCTTTTGTATCTCCGCCAAAATCAGCACTGACTTTCAATCTATCTAGCAGAGTTATATCATTTCTTGCACCAGTAATGATATACTTTAAATTATCATTTGTTCTGTTGATACGAACTGCAGAATCAAGATCATCTACATCAACACCTACATGTGTTAACCAAAGTCCTGTGTTCTGTAAAGATTTTAAAATCGGCTGTATCACATTCCAAATCTTGATAATGCCTTCTTTATTCAACATCAGTTCCAGATCTTTTGTATTTCCCTGGCAATAAGATTGAAGCATAATGAGACTTATTTTTTCTGTTCTGAGCTTATTTTGCAGTTCAAATTCCTCGTTAGAATTCCCCCTTGCATCAATCTGTGCAATTTTCTGCTCTCTATCATCAATTTTCTTCTTTAAAGCATCTACTTCGCCATCCACATTTTGAAATCTATGATAGTCTACTTCACCACCCTGTAAACGAGCATCGATTTGATTCCACTTGGATACAAAATTTCCATCAACATATTGAACAATTGAATCATAAAAAGATTCCAATACATTTCCCTCTGTAATATTGCTTACCGATGAATCTATCTTTTTTGCACTTCCAAGTCTGATTGCACGTATCTTAGGATTAGAAATCAATCGCTCCAGCGCATTATCAACTGCCAAATTAGCTTGAGATGCAACTAAAACACGCTTATTTCGTATAACCAATTGATAAATTGCCTCTGCAATAACAGTTGTTTTTCCTGTTCCGGGAGGTCCCTGAATTAAACACACATCGGGAACAGACAATATTTTTTCTACTGCTTCTTTTTGTTTTTCGTTGATATTCGAATTCTGCCAAGTACTTATTTTTTTGATTTCCTGTGGCGTTCTTGCTTTATTAATGTCAAAAAGCCATTGAGCCAGTCCCTGTGAAGCCGCCTTTCCCATAACAAGATTGTTGACTGCACCTTTTAAACGATGAAGCAAGGCAAAATCTCCAATTTGTGATGTTGCAATATAGCCATCTGCATAAAGCTCTCCAGCCATTGTTTCCTCTACATCATCCTGAATGCTTCCCATTCGGCGTATCTGACGTTCAATCATTGTATTCGCATTCGCTGTGAATTCAAAAACTAATTCCATCACATAAGGTTCAAAATAATTCCGATTAATTCCGGAAATCAGAGATCTTGTACCTGAATCTCGATCGTTCTCATATTTCTTTGCATAATCCTTTAATGTATCCCATTCATATGTTTCAATCTCGCTTAGAGATCCATATTGTCTTCCATAACGGACGAATGTCAAAGAGACACCATCATCATTATTCTGACCATTCTGATAATCTCGGTTAAACTCAAAACTCCATCTATCATTAGAATAATTGTTTGAAAAAGCCGATGCCTCATTCCGTCGTAAATATTTACGAAATTCATCAAAGTTTTCTTTTCCCTCGGCGACTGTCAGAAATATCAATTCTCTGTTTTCAACATCAAATTTGTATCCTATATACTTTAACCCCCGAATTCGAAGCTCTGCTAATTGTCTCTTCCAGTCCAGATATTCATTCCATGATGCAATTTCTCCTGTCAAATGCTGCTCTTGCTCTGCTGCATCTTCAGTCACATTGTAAAGCCAGTTCGCAAGATTTTGACCATCATAATAAAAGGTCATATCCGTTTCAATATCATCTTCTTTTATCATCGGATGCTCCAAAAGACGCATCTCATCTATCACAAATTCGCCAAGTATAAATCTTCCACCAAAAGACAGATACATATCTTCTGGTAAACGCCTGGAAAGGTACGAACTACTCTTACTATATAATGATACTCGTCTGATAACATTTCCGTTATTTCCAGTAAAACTCTCATTTCGCACAACTATCTGTTGTTTTAATTTTGCCGGAAAGACCTTCGTTATAAGGTCATGAATTTTCATCTGCTCAGGCATTACCTGCGGATATGCCTTTTTCAAACTTACAATATTTGCTTTAAGCTTAGAATCCAAATCATTTTCTTTCAAGACATGAATTCTAGCTACCTTTTCTTTAACAGGTTCTCTTTTCGCAACTGCATTTCGTGCGTCTTTTGTTTTTTTCTGAACTTTATTTTTTTCAGCTGCCGGTCTTGTTTTTTTCTTCCAGATACTATCAGTATCATCAACAGTTGTACGATATTTTATACTGCACTTATAAACAGGTTCTTCATGATAGGTTGCTTTCGTTCCCTTCGCTTGTGCTGGAAGAATGTTTGAATCGTACAGATAATATCTTTTACATTCCCTACAGTGAAACAACGGCTCCTTCTTTTTTACACCGTTTGTATTCACTGTTACTTTTTCACTGTCCTTCACTTTCATGTCCGTTTTATGCACAGGACATTTCATAAAATAACTATACAACGTAATCCCCCTTGCTCCTTTACAGGATGCTAATAATCAAATATCTGCGTCCATTTAAAACAACTAAATCCCCTACTTTCTTACCAAGAAAAGCTTTATGTAAAGGATATTTTGTCGAATCCATTACGGCATCAACAATCTCCAATGTTTGCATTTTCTTATAAGATACAAGGTTGCCATCCTGTATTGGTTCCGTATTTGTAAGAAAATCAAATTCTGTTTCTGTTGCTGAGGTTAAATCTGACTCATTTATTGTTGGCTCATTTTTTTCTTCTTGATTGCCATCTTTTAATTTTTCTTCTATCTCTGGTTCAGATAACATTTTACCTGACTCAAAAGTAGCTGCAACCTGCTCTGATCCTATTTCTTCTTGTAACATCTCAGTTTCCATCAATGCTTTTTCTAAACGCTCATCCTGATTTCCATCTGGAACGCCATACTCAGAAATAAGTCCTAGTATCGTCTGTATTTCAGCCACATGAGTTTCTGTAAAGTACAAAGATGTATCAGAATCTAGCTGAATCTCATATTCATCGGAGTTTTCCTCGATATTTAAGCTAAGTATTGCAACTTTCATTGCCTCTTTAAATGCTTCCTTATTATTGTCTCTTAATGACTTATAATGTCCGGAACAATTAGGACATAAGCAAAGATTCATCTGTGGAAGCTCAATTCCATAGTTTGCAACTTCTGTCACATAAACCTGTGTTGAAGGTTTTTTGCACATCTGACAAATTTTCACATGGCTATCATTCGAATACATTCCTGTTACATATGCTCTATCTGCTTTCTTTGACTTACTTGTTCTGATCTGTCTCAGTACCTTATGATATGTTACCGGATCAGCACAGAAAAATTGTTGTCTTACATGCTCAATCAGGCTCTCTATATTACGAACCCTTGATACCGGAAATGCTTCCGACACATAAGTATCAGCAGAGAAGATATCATCTTTTTCTTCCTCATCATTGTTTGTATCATCTTCCGCTCCATCAGAAACTTTCATTCCCAGTTCTCTTGCCAGCTGTCGTAAAAGTAGCTTTTTGTTTCTGGTGTCTAACTTATCTACATGTTCAAATGCCTCGGCAGTATTATCATCCTCAGTTTCAATAAATCCAAGCATTGAATAAAAATTCTTATCAGGTATAACCTCACCATACAAAGATGTGTCCAAATCATATTTTGATATTTCTCTTGGCTCTCTCAGATTTCCACTCTTATCATACAACCAGCTATGGTAAGATTTTAAACGGCGTAGAATTCGTGATTCTTCCTCGACTTCATATGGATTTGTCTTTCTCTTTGACAGTCTACCGGCCAACTTTTGTCGAACAGATAATACTAGTTTAAATATCTCTGATGACTTTTTCCTTGCTAATTCCGACTTGGGTATGTATTCAATAATATATAAATTATCATCAAGGTAATCCATTGTCATTTCCGGACAAAAATCGCCAAGTGCATTCCACGATTCTTTTCCAGAACCACCTGAGAAATATCTTCGTCCCTCAGTAATAGGTGTTGTAATAATGCCAAACTGCTGCAATTTTTTTACAGATATCCCATGATTATGATAAAAAGCTTCGTCTATCAGATATTTACCAGAATCATCAAATTCTCTATAACAAGACTCATCATCATCATTTTCTTCTACTACAGGCGTCTGATAATAAATTCGCAGATCTGCTCCCTCTACTGAATTAGCTGCATATGTAAGTGCCGGTTTTGCAAAAGTTACTGTATTATCATCTGTCACGATTTTTATAATACTTGCTTTTGCAATGAGGTTCTGAATTTCATCGACATTGTGATTCTTTGCAAACAGTAATAAAATCTGATTTAAGTCTTCTATATATTCGTCTTCATAATTCTCACTGTTATCAAAGTTGATTGTCTCGCCTTTAATATATTTTTTTAGAACTTTTTCTTTTACATACTGAAAATTATCAAAGTCTGTTAAAGCAAATCCATCTTTTAACAGCTGCCCAAATTTCGCAGACACATTTTTATGTACAATAGACGATAAAACCATCTGCTGATAATCGCTGGTTGCACTCAGATACAGCTTTTCTGTTTCTCCTTGATAAGGTGCCGTCAGTTCTTCTTGTGCATTTAAGATTATCGGTGATGTTTTTAACATTTTCCACGCTGTACTTACATTATTGCGAATTGTCTGCTCATAACGTCCGCTTCTTGAATAACGAAGTCCCGTTGTATAGATACTTTCTACTACAATATATTTATGGTTAATATCCCTTAC
>UMKV01045019.1_pt1 | contig 10803 bp, 8 predicted proteins | sample 1966381 | NCBI WGS metagenome assembly UMKV01 (sample SAMEA4836182, study PRJEB28245) | human gut metagenome | biome: gut microbiome; material: fecal sample | place: Denmark | collected 2008
TTGCATTGATAATACAATCACGATGGATAGGCTGTGCAAGCATACGGCTGAGTGTTCCTTTATTCTGCTCGGAATTGACAGCATCAAAACCAAGTGCTATCCCCAGTAAGGGACCTAAAAAATTAATGAAAAGAACAAATGAAGGCAGCGTTCCATCCGATACCGTAAAAAGTTTCAAAAAAAGAAACGAGCCATCCGGATCATCGGGCTTTATTGCTGCACCGATATTGGTAAGGGCCGTATACAAAGCTCCCATGCAAGTCAATACAATGATGCTTATCAAAATGATAAAACGCAGACTGTGTACATGATCGGCAATCTCTTTATGGACAATAACCCAAAACGGATGTTTTACTTTATTCATTTTACAACCCTCCTTCCATAAAGTATTGATTATAAATATCTGTTAATTCGCGATGTTCCTTTTCCAATTCGGATAGGTTGATGAGTGCAACAAGCTTCCCTCGATTAAATAAACCGACATTGTCACATACCTTTTGTACCTGATCCAAATTATGAGACGAAAACAATACAGTCAACTTTTCCTCACGACTTAATTGTTTAATAAGAGAGATAAATTCCTGAACCCCTGCAGGATCTATCCCCGACGTCGGCTCATCCAATATTATTATTTCCGGATCTTTAATTAAGACATCAGCCAATCCCAATCTTTGCCTCATCCCACGCGAGTATTTCCCGGTTTTCTTCTGCGTTTGTTCACCCAATCCTACACGAGCCATTAGTTCTTTAGCTTTCGCCTGAGCTCTCTCCGGCATCATTCCATTCAAGGCAGCCGTATAGACCAGATTTTCAACACCCGTCATATCATCATAGAAACCAACATCTTCGGGCAAATATCCGATTTTTCTTTTTACCTCTATGGGACGTTTCGTTGCATCAATACCACAAATAGAGACGCTGCCCGAAGTAGGTTCCGTTAGTCCGAGCATCATAAGAATCGTAGTCGACTTTCCGGCTCCATTAGGGCCAAGCAAACCGAAAATCTCTCCTTTCCCGACCGACAAGCAAATATGATCTACTGCTGTAAAGCTCCCATATTTTTTTGTCAAATCAGTGAGTACGATTACTTCTTCACCCATAATCTACCTCCTCCCATATTTACGGAACAGAAAATAAACGCCTCCAATAGTAACAACGATGACAAGTGCCCCCATCCATCCCCATATCAAGGGAGTTTTGACCGCTATCCGAAATTGTGCATTGGCATTTACTTCAGGAGTTTTGGCATCTATTGTCACCACATAATCACCGGGAAGAGCTTTCGATGAAGCTTTAAGAATAGCGGTCACGTTGGCAATAGCCCCCGCTTTCAATGATTCAACTTTAGAAGGCTCAAAAGACACCTCCCAATCAGAAGGCTTACGCGATGTCAACTGAATATCTTTCAGCATAGACGAACCGGAATTTACAATTTCCAAGTCAATACGTTTGGTATCTCCGGCCGTAATGTCCGAACTCAATAATCCTTGCGGTGTAGTCAATTCCATCTGAAACGTACCTGTAATGGCAACTTCCAATGCCAACTCGGCAGAAGTACTTTTAGTTACAGCCCGCACAGGAATTTTATATGTACCGGTTTCTGTATTAGCAGCAGGAGTAATTTCGATAGTAATATTCTGACTTGCATTAGCTTCAATCTGTGCAGAAGTAGCCTGCTTGTAGTTTGGTTTAAAAATGACATTCCAGCCTCTGGGAGCATCGGCCATCAAGGCATAAAGTTGCTGATCTGCAGTTTGATTTTTCAGTGTAGTGCTAAAAGTAAAATTTGCCTTGGAATTACCTTGCATATTGGGTTGATCTGTTGTAAATTCGCTCTGATAGGTACCTTGCTGTGCTACAATAATGGAAAGTGGAAGTTTCGCCTCGCCAGCTGATACTAAAAAGTTGTAATTACCTCGATTTATCTTTAGCGGTACATTCACCGTTAAACTGAAATTCTTTTTTTCATTGGGCAGTACAGCTAATTGTTTGATATTCCAACTACCGGATTTTATATCGTATTTCCAACTGGACGGCAATCCACTCAATGAGATATTCTCATTATAAATCTCACTACCATTATTTATTAAATCGATACTGTAGTTAATACTTTCTCCGGGCGATACTGAGATTTTCGTGTAAGGAGAATAAAGTACTACATTGTTTGAAATAGAATCGGATGCTTGTGTGTGACTCAAGGGAAATATTCCCAACATGATTACTAAAAATAATAAATAATTAGTTCGCATAGTCATATAAAATATATAGGTTAATAATTAAATATGAATTGTCGAATTGGGGTCTCAAAAATAGAAATTAGGTTAATTATCTGATGTTAAATGATATAAAAGAATATAATTGCGCGTTTTCTTCTTGTATTTTTTAACAAATAAAAAAGTAGTAACATAGATAGCAAAAGATTACACATAAGGATAATCTCAAATTATTCCATAACGGTACAATTAAGACGAGTATGACTATATCTAAAAACAATAGCGGATCAACGTTTCAATTCCACAACGGTACAATTAAGCCCCACATTAAATATTCAAAAAAGATATCTAATAATAAGCAAGTTATCCAATAAAAACACCATTTTATAACATCAATTATGTCGATGGCTAATCGTGTAAAAAACATGGAACATCGACACAATAGCTATTTCACTGTATATCAACATTTCAAAGAAAAATTTATATATCAATCCCGATTAATCAGACTATACAAACGATTATCGACAACTAAATTACAAATAAAATTCTGACATAATTTTATTTCTTAAGAAAAAAATAAGTAATACATAAGCATACATTTTCATCTGATCAATCAGAGGCTTTCTATTTAATAAAACTATATCAAAACCCAATATAACAATTAATATTTCTCTTTGCGTTCAAACTCCCCCTCGTCCGTATAATACTTCCATGTACCTTTAGGTAAGTTATTGGCATATTTCCCGCGAAGTTTCAGTTTTCCATTTTCATAATATTCGCGATAACGTCCATGACGTTTCCCTTCTTTTACTTCTGCTTCACTTTTCAGTGCACCTTCCGGATAAAACTCCCGCAAAACATTTCCTTCAAACTTCTCGACATAAAAACGCTTCAGTTCACTCATTTGCTCTTTTTCCGTAGCAGCATCCCCATCCATTTCCTCATCTTCTTCATCCGTATCAATCGCAGCAATAGTTTCTTCGGGAGCATATGGACTATAATCCATCACATACTGCAAAGAAGCCGACTCCTTATTACCCACAATCTGCATTGTCCAATAAGGAAATGAATACAAAACCTCCTTATTGGCCCGTATTTCATTCCATGTGGCAGTATTCATCATCGGTTTCAGCAGAGAATAGAACTTATGCACATCCGTATACAAAAAGAGAGTCGAACTCGAATTCAAATATGAAAATGCATTTTTAAATCCTAAGGTGTTTTTCAATAAGTTCTTCTGTTCATAATCTTCTACAAATGAAAGCAAAGACGAAGCCTTATTACTGAAAACCACATAATCATCTACATATGTATAATATGGTTTCTCGAACTTATCAAACAATCCTCCGAAAAACAAACGGAAGAAACCTTTCATTTCAATATAGTTGATCTCGAAATCTTTATAATTAACCGTTTTGACTTTAACCGGAGTACGCCGTTTAACTTTCTTTTCAATGAATTCCATATTCTTACGGGCATCCTTGATACTTTTTGCACCGATAGCCAAAATAAGTTCGGGCTCATGCCCCAACAAGCCCGGCTCGGACTGCGTAATGGCAAATTCTCCCGACATCCAACTCAGAAAGTTCTCTTCCAGAGAGACGCCAAACAATCCTTCGATCTTTTTCCGGGAACTATTATAAGAATCATACAACGGTTTGTCATGAACAGAAAGAGCACTCTCCAACTCTTTCACAAAAGTTATCGGATTATTAAAGCCGATATTAGTATAAAAAGCTGTCCGCCCGGACAAAATCTCATGCGCTTTCATTTTATGCCTTCCCGAATTCAGCAAAGCAATGACGTAAGGATCGGCTGTATCTTTTTGTAATGTATAACCTTTCACTTCCATCCTTTTTTTATCCGTATTGAAATAAAGACCGGCAAAAACCATGGAATTACTGAACATATCGATATACTCGTTTTTAGCCCCCAGATAGATAGCCATAAACTGAGGTAAACGTGCATAATTAATAAACACCCGGACAAGACCTTTGCCGGAAACCAACCTCTCGGCTTCGATAAAGGCACGATCAAGCCCTATTTTGGGTTTATCACGCGAATCAATGGCTGCTTCTACCAGTTTGGATGTATAAGAAGCCACAAAATGATTGTCAACAAAAGCCGTATAAAAAATAGCACGCGTATTCGGATCGCGCATTTCAAGAATATTAATGCCATTATAATTTCGGTTAGTGACCGAATTGCCAGCCATCGTCAGCACTGTCTCAATCTGATCTTTCAACAAATCGATTTTGGATGCTTTCTGCATATCCAGAATAATCAGAAAATCCCAATCGGAAGTACGAGTCTTATGAATTGAAATAAGCATATCCCGCTTACCGACAAGTGACAACAATACTTTGTTGCCCTTAACAATCGAATCCAATGTCTCCACACTTTTCGTTATTTCCTCAAAAGATTTCGCTTTCTTCAGGCATTGCCATGTTTCACTTCCACTGAACTTTTCCCAATCCTTGACCGGAGCGGACGATTGAATGATAAATGCAGCGTCTTCCGGGACTAAATAGACCTGCTGAATATTACGATCAGGGGAAAGAAATAAATGAACTATAGAGTATACCATATAAACTGCCAATGTCACCCCTATTACAAGCAAAATTCTCTTTATAGTTTTTCGTGCAGTATTCTTTTTCTCTCCGAAATCGAAACATTGTTCTTGCTGAACATCATTAAATTCATCCATCATAATCAGTTGTTAGCTTAAGTGAACAAAACTACAGAAAAAGATGATGCCTTACTCTTTTCTTCAGAAAAGAAACAGATTCTTTGGTTATCTTTTCTTCGGTAATACGAGATATAACACAATATACCCCAAAATACCTGCCAAAGCCGTACCGGAAAGTACACCAAATTTAGCTTGATTCAGCAATACCGGATGGGTTACACCGAATGACAGATTTGCAATAAACAAAGATACCGTAAAACCGATACCACCCAGCAAAGCAACACCGGCAATGTTTTTCCAGTCCATACCTTGCGGCATAGGCGTAAGCTTACTTTTAACTGCCAACCACGTAAAGAAGTAAATACCCAGAAATTTACCACACAATAACCCTAAAGCTACGGCAATGCTCACTTCCCCTATCACTTCTCCTCCACCACTGAACACCACTCCTGCATTCACAAAAGCGAACAGAGGAAGAATGATATAATTAACCACTCCATGAAGATTATCTTCCAGAGACTGTAAAGGACTGATCACGCGATCGGAAGCCGACTCCACTCTTTTCAACTGTGCTATCTGCTCATTGGTCAATACAATATCATTCTCACCCATAACCGGAAAAGTATTAATGATACGCCGGATACGTTCGATATATCTGCCTACACGCAGTTGAGGTTTGGCAGGTATTACAAAAGCCAATAGTACCCCGGCAATCGTACTATGAATGCCCGATTGTAAAAACAGATACCAGATAACAACACCGATAACCAGAAAAAACAATTTATTGGTAACCGCCCGTTTACCGACGAAATAAAGTAAGATTAAAAGTAAAATAGCTACCAACAAATATCCATAAGCCACATGAGAGCTATAAAAAACAGCAATAACAAGAATACCTCCAATATCATCGACTACGGCAAAAGCCGTCAGAAAAATTTTCAGACTCAACGGCACGCGCTTTCCCAACAGGCTCAGTACTCCCAGCGAGAAAGCAATATCCGTAGCCATCGGTATAGCAAGCCCTTGCCCGCCCGGAGCACCCGGCGCACAAACAAATGAATAGACTAAAACAGGAAACAGCATACCACCACAGGCAGCGATAAACGGCAATGCCGCTTTCCGGAAAGAAGACAGCTCTCCAACCAACAATTCACATTTTATCTCCAATCCTACCAACAGAAAAAAGACAGTCATCAATCCGTCATTAATAAACTCGATCATTGTCAGATTCTGACCTCCATGAGAAAGCAGATTAAAATTGCCAATCCGGAAATGAAGTTCATGCAACAGGAATTCCTGATAGACAGGAGCCACTGGAGAGTTGGCAATAATAGCAGCAGCAATCGCTGTCAGAAATAGCAAAATACTCGCCGCAATATTCATGGACGAGAAGTGTCTCATTGTTCGCAAGATAGTCATGGTATATGTGTTTTAATAATAAGATTTAAAGTATTACTCAGTTTGCGCTATTCCACATAACTTCTCAGGGCAAGCTTCTTCACCCAAAGAACAAAAATACCGGTCAATATCAGATTCAATACTATTGTAAGAACTGAAATGAGCAGAGCAGGCCCTCCCAAATTATAACCGAGAGCAATAAAAATAACTCCCGCCCCCACTTCACCACGGGTAAACATACCGATGGATAAAGCCAATCGTTCACTGAATTTACGATCACGATAGAAAAAGACAGGAAATAACTTTCCTATATTAGATAGCAGAGAAACAATAAGTACATGAAAGATAATCACGCCCCAAGGCATCATCTCCTGCGAACCGGTAACCGAATATTCTCCGGCTTGAGTCTCCGCAAAATCAACTCCAATAAAATGAGGCATACTCATCCCTACCAGAAACATGAATAGAAAAGAGATTCCGGTAGCCACTTTATGTTCAACCGGTGTATCTATTTCTTTATGTTTCATAATCATACCTACCATAAATGCAGGCAGCAGCACTTCAATATGGATGCTTCCCGCTTCGCCATACAAACTTTTACTAATCAGATAGAGAGACTGAGTAGCGATAAAGACAAGGAGAGAATAAAACAAAATGGCTTTCCAATCTTGCCGCCAATTATATTTGCCCAACTGCTTCCAGCCAAATGACAACAACAAAAACACAATCAGGACAACAATAATAAGCTGCCAGCGCAAACCGATCATCATGATCTGGAGAGGGATCATCAAAAGAATGGTATCGAGATCATCGAAAATGGCAAGTACCTGAATTTTCTTATACATCCAACTGGACTTAAGACCGATAGCTGCCAACATAGTGAAAAGAATACCGGCAGAAGTCGGTGCGGCAAAACGGCTCAGTAACAAATTCTCTTTCCAAACTTCCCAACTATTCCAAAACTCGGGTGGAAGCAATACAAACACATAATAGAGTGCAATCAGAAACCAAGGCATGGCAGCCGTGGCCATCGCAATAAAATAATCTTGCGTATAACTTTTCCAACGAGATTTATCTACTTCAAACTCCCTGCCCACATTAATCATAATGAAGCTCAGACAGACATAAAGCAATATATTAGCAACGGTTCTTACTGCACCAATTCCTTCTGTTCCTACCAACACTGGCAGAGACTGAGACAAGACAAGACCGGCTACCAAGAAAACCGAAAACGACAGAACTTTTCTCATTTTGTATCGTATATGTTAAAATAATTGCCAGGGAAAGCTCTGTAGACAGATGGCAATTACCTGGTGTATCTAAAACTATTTACAACGGTATTTGTTCAAGATACACCCCCTTTTTAGCTATCATAAAAAAGGCTTAATCAAGTTTCAGTACGGCAAGGAACGCTTTTTGAGGCACTTCCACATTACCGATCTGCTTCATACGCTTCTTTCCTTTTTTCTGTTTCTCAAGCAACTTTCGTTTACGGCTGATATCTCCCCTGTAACACTTAGCCGTTACATCCTTACGAACAGCCTTAATGGTTTCACGGGCAATAATCTTAGCACCGATAGCTGCCTGGATAGCAATTTCAAACTGTTGTCTCGGAATCAGCTCTTTCAGCTTCTCGCACATACGGCGTCCCATGTCATAAGCATTGTCAAAATGGGTCAATGTAGAAAGCGCATCGACGGACTCACCGTTCAACAGAATATCCAACTTCACAAGTTTGGACGGACGGAAACCGGCCGGATGATAATCAAAAGAGGCATATCCTTTGGAAATACTCTTCAATCTGTCATAGAAATCGATTACAATCTCCCCCAAAGGCATATTATAGTATAACTCCACCCGATTGCCGGATATGTATTCCTGCTTAATCAACTCACCACGTTTACCGAGGCAAAGTGTCATAATAGGACCGATATAATCGGTAGTAGTAATGATAGAAGACTTGATATAGGGTTCTTCGATATGATCTATCATCGTAGGATCGGGCATACCACCGGGGTTGTGTACCTCAGTCACGTGTCCCTGCTTATCATAAATATTATAAGAAACGTTCGGCACAGTGGTAATCACATTCATGTCAAACTCACGATCGAGACGCTCCTGAACAATCTCCATATGCAATAGTCCAAGAAAACCACAACGGAAACCAAATCCCAATGCCAATGAAGATTCCGGTTGAAAAGTAAGCGAAGCATCATTCAACTGCAATTTCTCAAGAGAAGCACGCAGATCCTCAAACTCCTCTGCTTCAATAGGATATACACCGGCAAACACCATCGGTTTCACTTCCTCAAAACCTTCGATGGCCTTATCGCAAGGACGGGCGATATGCGTGATAGTATCCCCAACCTTCACTTCCTTAGAAGTTTTAATACCTGAAATAATATAACCTACATCCCCCGTACGCAGCTCTTTACGTGGAACCATATCCATTTTAAGAACTCCTATCTCATCGGCATCATACTCTTTTCCGGTATTAAAAAACTTCACTTTATCGCCTGTACGGATCACCCCGTTCAAAATTTTAAAATAAGCAATAATTCCGCGGAAAGAATTGAATACAGAATCAAAAATCAGCGCCTGCAACGGTGCTTCTTCATCTCCTTTCGGATGTGGAATACGTTCGATAACAGCAGATAGTATTTCTTCAACTCCCATACCAGTTTTACCAGATGCACGAATAATTTCATCACGCTTGCAACCAAGCAGCTCTACGATTTCATCCTCCACTTCCTCGGGCATGGCACTTGCCATATCGCACTTATTGATAACAGGAATAATTTCCAAATCATGCTCAATAGCCATATAAAGATTCGAGATCGTCTGAGCTTGCACACCCTGCGAAGCATCTACAATCAACAATGCCCCTTCACAAGCAGCAATCGAACGTGAAACTTCATAAGAAAAATCGACATGTCCCGGAGTATCGATCAGATTCAGAATATACTTTTCACCTTTATAGGTATATTCCATCTGTATAGCATGGCTCTTGATGGTAATGCCTCTCTCCTTTTCCAAATCCATATCATCCAACATCTGACCGTTAGTTACCTGTATCGTATTAGTGAATTCCAACAGACGATCCGCCAGCGTTGATTTACCATGGTCAATGTGAGCAATGATGCAGAAATTACGTATATTCTTCATTCTTTTCTTATTATATTTCTTATTTTTTTAATGATTCGTCAACAAGAATTCTTGCCGGACATTTACATGTCTCCTTTCTTATTCCTTCAATTCGTTTGCAAATTTAGAGAAAAAAATGGGAATGTAAAACAAGTTATTAATTATATAGAGCAAAGGTCGGCAACAAGATAATACCATCGACTTACCATAAATAACATTCAGAACACATTCTATTTATTAGAATACAAAAAAATGCGTTGATCACATTCAGAATGTATCAACGCATTTTTTTATAAGTAAGTGATTTACCTTCTTAGATCAATTGAATGAAAAGTTCACCTTCAATTTCCTGAGTAGAGATCTTATCCTCTCTCAACAACCAACCAAGACCTAAAAACAAGTCTTTGTCTACTAACTTGGTTGCTTTTTTGATTTGCTTAGCGGTCAGACCTTCTGTACCGTTCAGTGCATTCCAGATTTTACCTGCAATTTCACCTGCTTTTTCTTTCAACATTTGCTTTAGAAATTTAAGTTCGACATGATGTAAAAATCGAAAGTTATATCAACTTTCAGATTTTATTTCAACTGCAAAGATAGTTATATTTATGTTATATAACACTTTATTGGTCGTTTTTTTGCAAAATCTGTAATAAAAACAGCTTTTTTAGCCTTGTTTCCGATTTTTTTCAAGGTATTCCGCCCAAATTCTTGCAGCTTCCTCTACCATCTTGGAACACGGACGTTTAGCATAATATTGCTCGGTCCGTTCTTCCGGAACAGACGAAATCTCCGCCCTTTTCTTCAACCCCAACAGTTCACCGCAATTCAATGAACCGTTTCTTTTCTTAAATTCAGCCGCAAGTTCTTGTACCAAAGCATAATTAGCAGCCTTCCCTTCCTTATCAGCACCGTCAACCGCACCTTTTTCCAGTCCTGCCAGTAGAAACATACCGCAAGCGGCGCCACAAGTTTCTCTCATTCTCCCGATACCGCCACCGAAAGAGGCTGCCATACGTAACGCCTGTTCTTCCGTAAATCCATATATATCGGCAAAAGCAGCTACTACGGACTGCGAACAATTATAACCGCTTTTGAAAAGCTGAGTAGCTCGTTGTATTCTATCTTCCATTTTTTATTTCTATCATTTAGTTGTGCAAAAGTATAAAAAAGTATCTTTGCAGAAGTAATTTAAATGAAGTAATATTATGGCTATCACTCTCGATATACAGTTACCACACTATCCACGCGGTTTCCATCTGGTGACGCGTGACATCATATCCCATCTGCCTGAATTACCTGAAAGTGGATTGCTTGTGGTGTTTATCAAGCATACTTCGGCAGGAATTACAATCAATGAAA
>UMKV01045022.1_pt1 | contig 10784 bp, 10 predicted proteins | sample 1966381 | NCBI WGS metagenome assembly UMKV01 (sample SAMEA4836182, study PRJEB28245) | human gut metagenome | biome: gut microbiome; material: fecal sample | place: Denmark | collected 2008
TTCCGGTGATTATTTCTGCGGTTTCATCTGTTGAACCGTCATTGATACAAACAATTTCTATCTCCGGATAAGTCTGCGCTGCAGCGGATTCGATTGCGTCGATTACATATTTAGATTGGTTGTAGCAGGGGATTATAATTGATACCTTTTCCATATTTTTTCCTTAATGTGATATATAATGTTGAATTTATCCTAAAAAATCTACATGAATTGTATATTTATACACCTAAAATGTCAACATTAAATCTAAATAGTGATATATGGCGCTGTTTTTTATATTTGCATATGTTGCAATAATATTTAAGAGATTTGATATGGACAAAAATAAAGATTTAGGAAAACGAATAAAAGAGCTTAGAAAAAGCAAAGGTTTTACGCAGGAGCGTTTATCAGAAATCGTAGGTGTAGACCCGAAGCATTTAAGCAGAATAGAATGCGGGAAAAATGTTCCGTCTATTGATTTGATTACGAGAATTTCTTCGGTGCTGGGGATTGAATTGCAGATGTTTTTCCAGACTTCCCATTTAAAAAGCAAAGACAGCCTGATTAAGGAAATTAATAAAATATTGGACAATGAAACCGAAGAAAAAGTTCGTTTGTATTACAAAATTTTGATGGATATATCTGTTTAGCATCTGGTTTCCGGTGGAAATTGTGCTATAATATTTATTACACAGTACTTTGAATTATGAATACTATGGGGACGTTTTGGATTTGACGGGGTGATCGTTTGTATCAAACTGCGGGTCCGAGCGCTGTTCTCGGTTATCAACGAGCAAATTAAATTAAACGCTAACAACGTTATCGAAGGCAATTTTGCACCTAGAGCTTACGCTTTAGCTGCTTAGTCCGACAGACTGGACTATGCCCACTCTGTACGGCCAGCTTGCCGCTGTGCAGGGTCAATTATGCAAGACGCAGTGCAACGATGAGAATTAATTGCATCAAGACTTTTCTCAAAGCGCGTATCGCTTAAAACTGCTTTGTTTTAGCTCAGGTTATGGACGCTTTCCTTGCTAAAATGAGATAAAATGCACCTACGCTCGTAGATGTTTGCTGCATTCCATTTCGGACAGGGGTTCGATTCCCCTCGTCTCCACCATTAAAAAAATAATTCAAATTTGAAAAAGGGAAATCGAACCCCGACGGGGTTCTCCCCTCTCACGAAACGATACTCAATCGTTCCGCTCGGCAGAGTCCTCGTCTCCACAGAAAAGAATCAAATTGTGTGTGATTTAAGTAAACTCTTCGCAACAATTCGATGTGCGTGGCTAGTTTGTATTATAATAAAAATTGATATGTGGAGGTTTCAGATTGCCTGTTAAGGAGTATGAAAAAAAGAAAGGTTACTACGTCAGAGCGAGGGTTTTGCCTGCTAAAACATCGTTGAAACTAGTAGTAAATAATCTTCCCGCTCAAGTAAAACTCTATACTTTTTCAATTAATAACAGACGATATCTTGGGAATAAGTATAAGTTAAACGAATTTATAAAATCTACGATTGCCGAAGAATGCGGTCAATTCGAGACTTTTGCGGATTTATTTGCCGGAACAGGAGCAGTTGCATCGCTTTTTCCTGATAAACATTTAATCGTAAACGATATTCTTTACAGCAATTATGTATGTCACCAAACTTGGTTTGGGGCAGAAAAGTATTCTGAATCTAAAATTGTTGGTTATATAAACAAATATAATGAAATCAAAATTGTTTCAAACAACTACATGTCAAAAAATTATGCTGAAACTTACTTTAGTACCGTAAATTGTAAAAAAATTGGCTATATTCGAGAAGATATAGAAAAGAATTTTAAATCAGGATTGTTAAATAGGAGAGAGAAATATATTTTAATAACTTCGTTATTGTATGCTATGGATAAAATAGCAAATACCTGCGGGCATTATGATGCTTACCGGAAAAATGGAGAATTGGATAAGGCATTGATACTCGGGATACCTTTAATAAAAGAAACAAATTCTGATAATGAAATTTACAATGAAGATATTAATAATCTTGTCAAAGTTGTTTCTGCTGATGTTGTATATTTAGATCCACCGTATAATTCTAGACAATATTGCGATGCGTATCATTTACTTGAAAATGTTGCAAGGTGGGAAAAACCGGAAGTATTTGGTGTTGCCAAAAAGATGGATAGAACTACTCTCAAAAGCGATTATTGTACAACAAATGCAGTTAGTGCTTTTGAAGATTTGATTTTCAATATAAAGGCAAAATATATCGTGCTTTCCTATAATAATATGGCGGAAAAAGGAGATGAGCGCTCTAATGCAAAATTATCCGATAATGATATCTATAGGATTCTAAATAAAAAAGGGAAAGTAAAAACATTTGAACAAGAATATAAAGCATTTTCTACAGGGAAATCCAATCTTGGAAAAAATGCGGAAAGATTGTTTGTATGCCGATGCTTTTAGAATCTGAATCCAAATTAGAACTTATACAATCTCCGCTAAATTATACGGGCGGAAAATTTAAACTGCTTCCGCAAATTCTTCCGCTGTTTCCACAAAATATTGATATTTTTGTGGATTTGTTTTGTGGTGGGGCCAATGTTGGGGCTAATGTCAAAAGTAAGCAAATTATTTTGAATGATACAAATTATAATTTAACCTCATTATTTAGTATATTTAAGAATTTGGGAAATGATTTTTTATACTTACTTGATGAAATAATTGAAAAATATGGTTTATCTCAAAGCGCTAAATTTGGATATGATTATTATAACTGTGATAGCAATTCCGGTTTAGCGCAATATAATAAAGATAAATTTTTAAAACTAAGGGAAGATTTTAATAATAAAAAAACAGTTGACTATTATTACTATGCAATGCTTTATACATTGATAATTTATTCCTTTAACAATCAAATTAGGTTCAATGCAAAGGGAAAATTCAATTTACCGGTAGGGAAACGTGATTTTAATGAAAAAATGAAGCGAAAATTGCAAAATTTTATTGCCCGGCTGAAAGAAAAAGAGTATGAGTTTTCTAATTTAGATTTTAGAGAGTTTGATATTTCTAAATTAAATTCAAATAGCTTTGTATATGCAGACCCACCGTATTTAATCACCTGTGCAACATATAACGAGCAAGACGGTTGGAATGAAAATGATGAAAAGGATTTATTGAAATTTTTGGATAAATTAAATGACAACAACATTAAATTCGCCTTATCCAATGTTTTAAAGAGTAAAGGAAAAGAAAACTCTATCCTTATGGATTGGGCAGAGCAAAATAGGTATAAATACAAGATTCTAAACTTGAATTATAGTTATAACAATTCAAATTACCATACTAAAAATAAAGATGACGCTACAGAAGAAGTTTTAATTATTAATTATTAATTATTAATGGTGAAGTTTATGAAAGTAAAAGAAAATCAAGTTTTTAATTTAATGGATACTAATGGAAGACGTAGCGATGTAATAAATGCTCTACAGGGTTATTTGTCCATTTTGAATAATTTATCAATGAAATGGGGACACCTGCCTAAGAGCCTATCCCAATATGAATTTTATAAACAAGCCATTGAAATGTCTCCAGATATTCTAACTAAACACGGACCCTACGATAGATTACAATCAGAACTAAATATGAATCAGGAGTTTAAAGAAGCTATTGAAAATAACAATTTAAAATGGATTCAAGAAAATAGGGACAAATATAATACTTTAATAAAGCATTTTGATAAAGGAATAGAAGATCGCGCCAGGCATTATACGAGTACTTTGGTCAAATTGGGATATGCAGATGAAAAACGAGATTTATCTGCAATTGGAGAACAATTATTAGGTAAAAAACCATTAAATAGAGATAAGTTGGAAAATATTCTTCCAATAGACAATATCAATATTATCTATATGAGACAACTATTGAAATTAAAAGTATTTAATGTATCTGGTAAGAATTTTTACTCCCCATTTAATATGGCAATTTATATCTTATTAAAAAGAGAGCGTATTTCAGAAAGTGAATTTTTTGAATTGGTGCAAGGGTTGAACCCTTATTATAATTTTGAGACAATCGATGATTTGATTATGAATTACAAAGAAGGTGAAATCGTTCAAAGTCAAGCAATATCAATACCTTTAAATATACCATCAAATGGTAGGATAAAAGAGTCTGTTTTTAAAGATACATTTAAAAACAAGAAAAGTTCTTCCGTAATTGAAATATATTGGTGCTTTTACAATTACTTAATGGACTTTGTTGAGAATAGTGATTCCTTTAATTTGGAGAAATTGTTAAATTATTATGAACATAATAATGCAAAATTAAAGAAAGCTTTCGGGTATGGAAGAAATATATTTACAACAAGGACGGGTACGAAACCTTCAGTAAACGATTTTATTAAATCACATAAAAATATATTTAAAGCTAATATTAATCATTATTTATATAAAGAATTTGTTTTGTCAAAGCAATTAGACCAAATTCAAGAATATTCTGATACTACAAAAAGAATTTTTAAAGCAACTGGTATCATCAGTTTTGATAATGGTTATGTTGAGTTAGCGTATAAAGAGCTTCTGACACATATTTTTGACATAGATATTATTAAACAATTAAGTTATGGCGAAACAATATTCTCGAACGGGCATGATAATTATTTTTGCTCTGTGAAATCTATATCCGAAATTTTTCAATATTCTCAAGAAAATGTTGAAAATATTATTAAAAGAATAAGACGGGAATTTGAGAATGAAGATATAATTGATATCACGGCTCTTATTGCACAAAAAAGAAAAGAGGAATTTATTAATCACATAAATACAAAATTCCCTATTGCAGAAACAAAAAATATACTGCAATTATTTAAAAAACGTAGCAATGATTCAATTATAAAAGATAAAGTTAGTTCAATAGCAACAATTCCAACTATATTTGAATTTATGGTGGGAATTGCTTGGTATTATTTTTCTGGTAAACAAATAGATTTGTTAAACAGTTATAATTTAACACTATCTGCGGATTTCGAGCCTCTGGTTCATGCTGGAGGCGGTCAAGGTGATATTATAATATATGAAAATGATAAAGTAACTATGCTAGAAGCAACTTTAATGAATTCTAATAGCCAAAAACGTGGAGAATGGGAACCTGTTTTGAGGCATTCTGTAAACTTAAAAGTAGCAGAAGAGTCTAGAAATACAGATAGAATAGTAACAACATTTTTTATTGCTGATGAATTCGATACGAATACAATTAATATTTGGAAAGCTGTTGCGTCTGTACCTTTGCAATCTTCAGCAAAGAGAGAAAATTATACAGATAACGTTGTAATAATGCCTCTAAATTTATTGGAATTATCTAAACTTATGTATAAGTCTGAAAATTATGACAAAATCATAAAAAATGTTCATGATTTATTTAAAAATACAAAAGATACATTTAATCTTGATTGGCGAGAAGAATTTATAAGAAAAATTATTTAAGAGCATTTTTAATATTGAAATTTATGGAATTAATTTACAAGTTTTTTATAAATTCAATAGTGCCGAAAAAGTTTAAATTTGAACCAGTATATGATAATCAAATTAATTTTTTGTTCTTTCATACTTTGAAAACAGTTGCTAAAAAACAAAAAACAATCAGAAAAGAATATGAAAAAAATCTCTGATTTGAAGCAAAAAAAGCTAGAAATCAAAGCAAAACATAACGACATTTTTGAATCTTATCTAACTGATGAACAAAAAGCCAAACTTCAACAAATGCGTGAAGACAAGAAAAACGGAAAATCCTGCTGCCCCTGCGGAAGAAATCCGTATTACTAAACAATATTATTTAAAAAGCCTCTTTACTTGAGTTAAGAGGCTTTTTCGATTTGTTTATTTCACAAAATAAGAGGCATTAACATTGGCAAAAAGCTTGATAACCCCGCCTTGAATCGGGCTGGCAGAAGATTCTGCTGCGGAATCAGCCATTGAGCCCATGGACATGTTTTTTGCGAGCAATCTGTATTGAACGCGGGCGTTGTCAGAGGTTGAGCAGCTGCCGTTGAGCGATTTTATGCCTGCAAGCGAACCGTTTGCGGAAGAAGCGAGAATTCCGGCTCTTTTATAAGCTTTTTTGGCTGCAATCCCGAGCAAATCATTGCACTGTTCGTCATAAGATGAAATAGAAAAAACAATATCATTAATATTCGTCGCTCCGAGCGAGATTGCCTTGTCAATCATCTTTCCTGCGTCTTTAATTGACTTTGTGTGAACGATTACGCTGTTGTTTACTTCGTATTTTACAAGGTCTTTTTTGTTGTTTTTGTAGTTGTAAACAGGCGATGCGTTAAAGTTTGCTGTTTTTATGTAATCGCCGTTGTTTTTGTCAATCATTGATGAAAGTTCCGAATATATTTTGTCAGAAATCTCTTTGTTCTGGGCGGTTGCTTTCTGGAGGGATTTGGCGTCACTTGTCTGCACTGCAATGCTAATTTCCACAACATCAGGCGGAAGTTCGGTGTTTGCGCTGGTGGAAACAGAAACAAACCCCTTTTCCGCAACATCAGCATTAACTCCCGACGCCAGCCCTAAAACCAAAACCGCCGTTAATACGGGCAATAAAAACTTTTTCATCTTTTCTCCTTCTTCTGAATTTTCGAATATGCTGTGAAATTTTAATTATCACATATTTTAAACGATTTAAACACCTGTTGTGTTCATTTTGTAAAGATAGATTGCTTTAAGACGTTATTATGCTATAATTTATAAAAAAATATAAATAAGGACGTATTATGTCAAGATTTTTGCCCGTTTGCATATTTGTTTTGCTGTTTTCCATTAATTTTCAGCAGGTTTTTGCGCGTGAATTTTCTTTTGAAGAAAATATGATAAAAATGGAAAAGTATTATCAGGAAAAAGCCTATAACAAGGCACTAAAACTGGCTGCAAAAACAAAAAAAGAAGAGTTAAATGAAGAACAAAAAGAATTGCTTGAAGTATTTATGACGCTTACGATTGAGTACAAACAGCTGGATGACGCGGTTAAATATTTTCTTGTCGAATATAACAAATATGAAGATTATTTCATCTATAGACCCTCCAGTACTATTTTTATTAGTATGATTCCATATGTTTTGGCGTATTCGGACGGGCCGATTTATAAACTCAAATTTGAAACAACATACTATTCGCCAACCAGAATGTATCCGGATTTGGTAATACTTTATGCTGACGGAAAAAGATATGAGTTTAAGCCGTTTTCTTCTTATGACAAACTCATCTCCTATGATACGCACAAACGCCGTGTTTATGCCCGGGTAAATCTCACAGACCGTGAGGCTTATCTGGTTTCTGAAGCTTCAAAGGCCGGAGATGTTTCTTTCTTGATAAAGGACACTAAATTAGGCAAATCCGCAGAAGGAATCCTACTGCCAATGAATAAAGAAAAAATACGCGACGCTTATACGCTTTACAATCTGCTTAAATTCAAAAAATTAGAGCGCGGTAAAAACAGATTTTAATGCTAAAATTTCACTTCTATTGCCTGCCATTGTTCTTTGCCTCTGGCGTTATAGCCTGTGTTGTTTTTGCGATGGGTGATTAATTTTTGATTTTTATCAAATAGAAAACTTTCATTCTCTGATACGGCAATGCCGCCGGCAATAAGCTTTCCTTTTGTATCGTAGCGGTAAAATTTTAACGGGTAACGATTTTTCGCTTTGTTGAGGGCTTCTTCTATATCAATAAATAGTAATGTGCCGTCCATTTTCAAATAATAATATGTGATTTCCTTGTGTTTTTTGTATTGTATGGCGTAGGCAAGCCTGAACGGGCCTTTTTTAAACACCTCTATATACCTGTCAACGGGCTGGCCTCCGTATTTGATATAATCTTTGTTTGCGCCGAAAGATTCGTCTATTAAATGCGGTTGTACCATTGATAATGGAAGTTCAGCGCGCACATTTTCAAAAGTTATGCTGCGTGCGGATTCTACAGTATAACTAACGTTACCCTCCAATGTAAGCGCAAAAACGCCCCTTGTAAATATCAGAAAAATTAATAAAACGAGAATTTTTTTCATACAACTCCGTGGATTTTAAATTTATTTTTACATAATAGGACGTTTTACGTCAAGATTTGTCTTGTGCCCGAATATGATTTTTACCTGCATGATATAATGTTCAAAAAAGAAAGGGCATAACAATGAATATCAACGAAATCGACATAAAATTAGCCGGAATCGACGAAAACGGCGTCGAAAAAGAATACAAAATCTCCGAATTCTCAGGCGAAAACACAATAATCTATTTTTACCCGAAAGACAACACATCCGGCTGCACGCAGGAGGCATGCGATTTTAAAGAAAATAAGAACAGATGGACGTCAAAAGCCCGCGTTGTCGGCGTAAGCCCTGACAGCATAAAAAGCCACAAAAATTTTCAGGAAAAACACGGGCTGAATTTTATTCTCCTCTCTGATTCCGAACATCAGCTCGCAGAAAAGCTCGGCGCATGGGGCGAAAAATCAATGTACGGCAAAAAATACATGGGAATTATCCGCTCAACATTTCTTTTTGACGAAAAAGGCGAATGCAAAAAAGAATGGCGAAAAGTTAAAGTCAAAGGGCATGTTGATGAGGTTCTCGGAGCGCTGGAGTAAAGATTTTCAAGATATTTTGTAAACATTTGTTACGACATGGATAGTAATCTATAAAGTTTTGACCGAACCTGCCGATATACATCATGTGAAGCAGAAGGTTTCATAAAAACCTGCCATTAAAAACGAAATAAGTTCGGAAAGGTTATAAATAAGAAAGACAGAAGGTCAAAACTATGATTCTCGAGTACAAAGTCAACGAAATCAACGTCCAGCCGGCATGGCTAAAGACGCTCTACGATTTAATCGAAGAGCTGAACTGCAAATGCAAGACCTACATCGACGAAACTTACAATCGAAGCGCTAAAAACTTTTCGAGGACAAGAACAATCGAGGTCTATGGCTCGGATACTATGCTGGCATGGCTGAAACTGCGTATGGAGCGATATTCGCACTTTATCGACTGCTTCAATGAGCGCGCTGAAATTCAGGCGAATATGAAGAACGAAAACAGCGAATAACGCCTTTGCAAAATACAAAAAACCCGTCCTGACTTAATTCGGACGGGTTTTGTGCTGATTTTCTTTATCTGTTATTCCAGCTTATGAGCCTCCTGCCTTCTGCATTGGGCTGCGCGGTTGTGTATATCAAAAAATCATGTTTTGGTTGAACATAATGGCTTATGAAATTAGGATTCCCGATTTTTTCCATACGCGTGTTGCACCCGAACTCCTCCAGCATCAGCGACGCGAAGAATTCCTGATCCTCGTTCAGATTCATATCCCATATATTCTTAACTATTTCCATATTCTTATTTTAAACCTTATTTGAATCAATCGCCTTAAGGTTTATAAAAAATATATAAAAATGATACATTTGTTTACAAATATGCTTGAGTTTGGCGCTTGAAGTTCTATGATTGTGAGCGGAGGAGTTTAATTATGTACAATCCTAAGTCCCACAAAGCAGAAGAATTCATTTCCCACGAAGAAATTCTCGAAACCCTTGATTTTGCGGAAAATAATAAAAATAACACAAAACTGGTCGATGAAATCCTTGAAAAAGCCAGAAAAGGCAAAGGCCTGAAACACCGTGAAGCTGCGGTTTTGCTGGCTTGCGAAATTCCTGAAAAAAATGAAGAAATTTTCAAACTTGCCGAGCAGATAAAAAAAGATTACTACGGAAACAGAATCGTGCTATTTGCGCCTTTGTATATTTCAAATTACTGCGTAAACGGCTGTGTTTATTGCCCTTATCACGCAAAAAACAAGCATATTCCCCGTAAAAAAATGACGCAGGAAGAAATTCGTAATGAAGTAATCGCACTTCAGGACATGGGACACAAAAGAATCGCGCTGGAAGCCGGCGAAGACCCTGTGAACAACCCGATTGAATATGTTCTTGAGTCAATAAAAACAATTTATGACGTAAAACACAAAAACGGCGCAATCCGCAGAATAAACGTAAACATCGCTGCAACAACCGTCGAAAACTACAAAAAACTCCACGATATCGGAATCGGAACATACGTTTTGTTCCAGGAAACCTACAACAAAGAAGCCTACGAACGCCTGCACCCGACCGGCCCGAAACACAACTACAACTATCACACCGAAGCCATGGACAGAGCAATGGAAGCGGGCATTGATGACGTAAGTCTGGGCGTTTTGTTCGGTTTGGAGCGTTACAAGTACGAATTTACCGGACTTTTAATGCACGCCGAGCACCTTGAAGCGGCTTTTGGCGTAGGGCCTCACGCAATAAGCGTTCCGAGAATCAAAAAAGCCGACGATATTGACCCGTCCGTTTTTGATAACGGAATTGACGACGATACATTCGCCAAAATCGTTGCCTGCATACGAATTTCGGTTCCTTATACGGGCATGATTATTTCTACCAGAGAATCCGAAAAATGCCGCGAACGGCTTTTGCATTTGGGCTTGTCGCAGATGAGCGGAGGCTCGAAAACCAGTGTTGGCGGCTATGCCGAGCCCGAACCGGAGGGCGAAGATTCCTCACAATTTGAAGTTAGCGACAAAAGAACCCTTGACGAAGTCGTAAGATGGCTTATGAACATCGGATATTTGCCGAGTTTTTGCACATCCTGCTATCGCAAAGGCAGAACGGGCGACAGGTTTATGGAGATTTGCAAACAACAGCAAATTCACAATTTCTGCCATCCGAACGCGTTAATGACTTTGAAAGAGTATTTAACCGATTATGCGACCGACGAAACGA
>UMKV01057919.1_pt1 | contig 10760 bp, 10 predicted proteins | sample 1966381 | NCBI WGS metagenome assembly UMKV01 (sample SAMEA4836182, study PRJEB28245) | human gut metagenome | biome: gut microbiome; material: fecal sample | place: Denmark | collected 2008
CTATATATATCAGATTTAAATACTCATAATCATGCTTTAATTTTTCCAACAATATCTTATTATCCCGAAGGCTTCTGATATATTGCATTTGATCAAAAATTTCACATTTTGAATCTTCATATGATAAAATATCATCAATATGACCATGTAACTTTATTGTGCACTTTTCCTGGTCAAACACATCATCCCATATTTTTCGATTCGAATAAACAACATTTGTATATTTGCTATTATGTTCAATGGCATCATCTGTATTAAGCGTATAAATATACGGCCAGTCTATATCCAAAAATTTCTTCTTATTTTCATCCAATATAACATTTGTAAAATTATTTCTCAAATAAGCCCTTTGTTCTTTTACAGGAACAGATTTGTGATATATTGTTGATATTTCAGAAAACTGTTTGTCTGTATATTTTGCTTTTTTGAAATATCATATCCTCTCACTTTTATAATTTCATTTATCATGTATTGTTTGTAGTCATCTCCGGAAGGAACCTTTCCTGCCCGACTCGTACATTCTCTTGTAAATCCTGAACCTAAAACAGGAATCAACATTCCTTTCTTTAAATGTTGTTGTATCTCATTTTTCACTTCTGAATATTTAATACACTTACACATATTTAACTCCCCTCTATATAGTTAATCCTGTGGTAAAATATCAATAGAGTCTGAAGTTCAAAGGCACTGCTTCTAATCCTTTTAGTCGGCTTTGTCCGAAACTGATCCGAAAGTATGTATCCTGGCTCATATAACACATGCCTTTCTTATCCATAAATCTATCCCAGGAATCGGATCTATGGGTTGCTGGACAAAGACCAACTCTACCCTCTGAAAAAGAATAAGCGATCCATGCTAAATCTTAATCTACATTTTTTTATAAGTATCCAAGTCTGCTAAAGTTACCCTTTTTCTGAAAATCATTTTAAAATACCTCTTGACTATTTACCAAATTACTTATATTTTCTAAAATTGTTTGCAACAACATCCTAACCAGCAAACTTCTGTAATAAAGTAGCTTACCATTTTTATTCCATATATACCCTCTGCTGTAAGTGAGATAGAAAAAATGTAAATGTCAGAACTAAAAAGAAAAATTGTATTCCTGCTTTTGAATATTCTATCACTCTTAATGTCATTGTAATTGGATTTTCTTCAATAGCTGCATTTCCCAAAATACTATAATCTAATGCCTGCCATATTGTTATCTTATTCCAGAAATGTGTATAGTAAAATTGTGCAATGCCAAAAAGCATCCCCATATAATTGAAGATTAATAAAATATTTGTCCTGATTCTGTTTGCAGAAGGTCCCATTAAATCTGTCAAAAAAATCAATGATAGTATATATGTAATTGTATCTAACATAAAATATACAGATAATAAGGATAAAAATCTCACAAACCCAAGGTGCGTATTTAACCAAACAGTATCCATTTTATTTAATACTCCGATAATCGCCAAACATAGTACTGGAATAAATGTTCGGACCAGAGTATTTATTTCCACTACCTCTTTACGCATCTTCCAACTGAATTTTCCAAAAAACTTCTCTATAAGCATTGGAATTGGAAAAAGAAATCTTACCGCTACCAAAAACAATCTGAACATTTTTGTTAAAGTAAAATAATTTCGTTGCGAAGAATCATTTTTTAGAATCTCCCGGCAATAAGCCACCTGTTTTTCCCATGCTCCCCAAAATACCATATGTTTCTCTGTCTTTAATTGTTCTTCAAATTTCTTATAAATATTTGTTGCGTCCCGATGATGTCTCTGTTCATAAATAACCAAATATATCCTTTCCAGTCTTTGAAAATTATCATAATTTCTGTTCTTTTCTTTTAAAAGACTGTTTCCAATTGATGCAATTGCAATCCGCAGTGCGAATTCAAAAGGAAATCCATAATTTCCAGAACTGATAACCGGTATAGCTACTGTTTTAATATCTCCGTTTTTAAAAATTTCCTTCATAATACTATCATAGCATTTCTTCAAAGTTCTTATGCATCCTGAACCACCGTCATATTTAGGTCCAACTGCATGTATAATATATTTTGCAAATTCCTGTGGTTCCGGATCTACCTTTGTAGTCACAGCACCGCCAGCCTCACATCGAATCTTAAAATCAGGTGCATTCTCTTCTTCACCCAAAGCTTTCTTTATCATACAATTAAATCTTTTTTCATTAGACATATTTTCAGGATTATTTGGTTGATTTAATATTTTTCCCACACGCTCATGAATTGCTCCATCCACACCACTTCCGCCCATAAGTGTAGGTTTAGCAGCATTAACAATAGCGTCTAAAATCAATATTTGATTTCCATCTTTATCTTTCAGATCAACAATATTGCCTGGAATAACTGTAAATATATCATCAATCCTTTTGTCACTAAACTGGCTACTTATCATATTTCCCTCCAAACATGAATTCTTTTGTATTCTCTGGCTTTATTATAACAGTCCCTTTTTTGAATCTCAATATTGTTCTTATATTTTATCAATACTTGTGCCTATTGTTGTATTAATTCCGGCTTTTCATGTAATCTTTCTAAATCACAAGATAACTGCTCATGTGATGACCAAATCACCTGAAAGCCATGATTGTTCCAATATGTTGTTTGTATATCTATCAAATAATTAATAAACAGTTGTTCATATGCATATTTTCTGCCGTTTTTCATATCTTCTATACATTGATCCAAACTGAATTTCTTCAAATATTTACTGAAAACAGACTTCACGATACCATCAACTGAAAAAAATATGTAATACTGCTGTCTGTCTCTTTTTTCTTTCTCTATATGTTTTACTAATCTTCGAAAATTATAATCTGCACCAGAAAAACCAAGAAAAATCATATTTGTTCTCAACATTCCATAAGATTGCAGCACATTTGTCCAGCTATAATTAACCTGTTCTTCCTCATAATAATCCGACTCCGCTAAAATAACTTTGGCACTCATAGGCTCTTTTTCTTCATCCACTGCTGGAATCCTTCCATGTACATGATAAATATTCCAATCATTCTCCCCAGCCAGCCCTGGTAACTTGTGCTCCTTTATAATCGAATGTACTCTTTCCTCAGGGCACTTGCATATTCTCCTTAAAGACGCTTCCAACAAATTGTCATAATTATATGTAATTGCATTATGTATTAATGCATCATTTTCTGTTTTCATTAATCTTGCCACTGCTAACAGTGTAGTATCTTTTAACGATTCTTCTGTTATCTCTTTGTCAAATTTGCATGCTTCTCCGATATAACGATTCAATGTATAATTAACTCTTTTTTCAAATTCTTCACCCTGATTTTCTTCTTTTGAACCACCCAAATCTTTTTTCAGATAAATTCGAATATATTCTCCTGCTTCAAGCAAATTAATTTCATGAAACACATCTTCATATTCTCCCTGTAAAGCTTTCTCCCATTTTCTAATAAACTCCAAATCATTGTAGCCGTACTTATCATAGAACTCTTTTACATCTTTATCAAATTCTTCAATTGGGCTACTTCTCTCTGATGTCGGCAATAATTGTGCTGTCACTGTAGCAAGAAGCTTATACCAATTCGGCAATCCAACTGAAATACTTACCCCGGCTCCAAGGCATAGCATCCACTCTGTCTTCTTTCTTTGTCCACTATCTTTCTCTTCATTATTTTCCTCTGCTGTTAATCTGTTTTTTAATTGTTCTAACTTTTTATTATTCTTGTCTTTTACATTTTTTAACAGAATATCTTTCACTTTCATCTGTAATCCCCCAGTTTTTTCCATAATCCTATCAGATTTCCAACCATTTCATAGGCATCTTTCTTCTTTACCATGTCACTTTTTTTATATAATTCATATAAGTCCTTGCTTTTTTTTATAACTTTCTCATTGCAGCACTTCTCCAAATATTTTTCCACTTCTCCTGCAATCCACTGACTTTCTTCTTCTTGATATTTCTCCAAAATCCATTGAATCCTTTTTATCATTTCTTCAACATTATGATATTGATACTTCTGCTCTTTTCTTATGTTTGCTTTTGCTATAATTTTATTCTCTACACTTTTCGGCAGTTTTCCCTGTATATTATATAAAATTTTAAGATCTGCCCCAATTCGCAAAATCCCCTCTATTGTATCTGGGAAAGCTTCCTCTTCATCCCATGCTTCATAAATAAATGCCAAAAGAAAATCTTCCACTTTCACTCCAATCGTCTTTACTGCACAACAATCTGAAAAGCTCTCACTCATCGTTGAAAGAATCGCATCCATTAATTCGCCATACACTATATTCATCTGATTTTCTGAAATCATTACATTACCGAACAAATCATCAAAATATTCTTTAATGATTCTTACAAGATTTCTGTCTTTTATTTCCTGGTTTTGACTTTCGAAATCATAGCCAAACATCAGAGACTTTATGGCATTCCGAGCCATTTGGATCTTTACTTTTTTTTCTTTCTGCTCTTCTTCCCATAATTCCTTCAATTTTTCTTCAATTTTTGCATACATTTGTCTTTGGTTTTCATATACGATCTTATAAATATCGTTTTGTACTTTATTATCTGTACCACAAAACAAATCATACATCTTTTTTATATCAAAAATTTCTCTCTCCATAACTGTTCGATAAAACTTAATTTCATCTATTAATTTATCATATTCTTCAAACTTTGGATTCTCTGCTATTTTTTCTTTTATTTCTTCCCATACGCGTTCCTTTTTCTCTTCATAGACACCTCTAATATATTGTTTCACCTTCATTTTCTCATTTCTGGCAAGATACCTCGTAATCTTATTTTCCAAAAACTCTAAGGTTTCTTCTGCAAAAACTTCATTACTGATATCGCCCGCAATATAATTTGCCAATGCATTCACAATATGCCCAAATCTTTCTCTTCGTCTTCTGTTCCCAATAAAATGGAAATATTCATGAAGAACCCGAAACAATGTTCCCTGAACATCGTACAAGCTTGTTTCTGGAATAATAACTATTATCGGCTTGAAAGTATTGCTATCCAATTGTTCCTCATAAAACCAAAATGAGTCCACGACTTGCGTCTTATCACATCCACCACTTGACACAATAAAAGAGAAGTGTTCATTTTGTTGCAAATTTTCTGTTAAAATTTGCAACATGGAACTATATGCAAACAGTAATTTTGTTGCCGAACTTATTGTAGCATGAGTCAATGGACTTCCTTCTAAGAATGAAGATTCTGAATGAATAAGATCTGTAATCAGCCCTTTCATATGTTCTAAAAATTTTGATAATGCTATTTCCCTTTCTTCCATTATTATTGCTTTTTCTGCAACATCGTCATCGATTTCAAATGCTTTAATGAAACATTCAAAAACATCCCCTATTATTTTTCTTACATCAAATCCATGCGGAGTTTTTGCGATTATTTCAAAATTTTTCATCACCTTATGTAATTCTCTGGAATTTCTTGAATGTATACCATATTTTTCTAATTGCTTTTTATATTTTTCCAAAAATCTTTTACATTCTTCCCATCCATTCAATTTTATTGTTCTCTGTGTAGTCGTGCAAATACTATAGTTTTGCATCTTTACAGTACCTTCACACTCTTCTGGTTTTGTATACAAACTTGTCTTAACTTCCGCTATATAATTCTTAAAAAAATCATTATCTGAACTAAAAATCTGTTCCTGTTTATGCCATTGCAAATACTGCGATAAATATTGCGATGTTGTTAAAACACAATCTGCATTTCCATACTGTACACAGACATTCTCTGAAATTTCTTCTAAAAATTCTTTTGAAACCTTATTGCCACTTATGTCATCTGATTTTAACGTCTCCTTTAATCGCTCTATAAAGATTTCCCTTGAAATCCCAGGCTTAAGTTTAATCTGAATACTAACCCGTACTTTTTTGTCTGTGTCCTCTTTAATATTATTGAAAAAATATTTATCTACACCACAAATGGAATAACAGTTGGATACCATAATATCCTCTGTACCATCTTGCATCTGAATTCTGATTTTCTTAAACTGTTCTATAATATTCGCCGCTTTATTTATATCATTTACAAGAAACAAAATGATACAATCAGAATATCCTAGTAACGGAAAAATTGCACAATGCAAATCTTTCAATTTTATTTTCATATTTTTTAGATTACTCTTAAATTTTTGCCTCACTGCTTGCATAATATCAGCTAAATCACTTTGTTGTTTTACAAACGATTGTGAAAAATTCAACACTGCCGTACATAATAGCGGATAGTCTGTACGTACTTCTTTTTGATACTCCTGATATTCTTGTTGATTTTGACTATTTAATTTTCCAAATCTTTCCCAAAAACCATAATCAAATCCTTCTTTATCCAATTTTTCTCTATTTGGAGGTAATATGGCTCGGAATGTGTATTGTGCCATAAATGGGTTTTCCATATCTACTTGTAACTGACGATTCTGCAATCCCTTAGGTCTTAAATCGTACCATTTTTCTACCGTATTAATATCTAATCCATCATAAAATCCAAACAAAGTATATTTATAATATTGTAAATCATTCTCAACTATATTCTGTACTCTTTTCTTTAATGTGAATAGAATACCGGCAAATTCTTTCATTTTCTGCTCCCTCTTCCTGTAAATTTGGTATACTAAAAGGCTCCCAGTCAATCTACTGCAGAGCCTTTTTAAGCTTTATAAATTTATATTTTGTTAATTCCAACCATGAATATTTGAAAAATCATGTGCATAACCTTTTGTGCGTCTTTCCTTCTTCTGAAAAGAATAACCTTTAGAAGCCGAATGCAAACTTCTGTAAGGTGAACTATTTGCAATTTTTTCTTTATCTGATAATCTCCGAGTACTCATAAGCAATTTTCTCATTTTTCACCTCAATTTAAAATTAATTTTTTTTATAATATCACACTTGTTTTGTTTTTGCAATGGGGGGAATCTTGAGTTTCCACAGTTTTATCTGCAACCGCCACAAAATCATTTATCTCCACATCACATTGCCTAATAATTCTTGATTTATTTATTACTATTTACTTCATGATTCACCTCCACCTATATAAAACTTTCATCATTCTATATGTGCATAGTAAAAACAATTTATTAATGAATCTGTCAACTTTTTTCTATCCATTCCCTGAATGCTCTTTTCATCAACAACACAAAACGACTCATAAGACGGAATATCCCTTATTATATCAAGCCAATAATTCATTAACCCAAACTGTTCCTGGACTTTGCGAAATCCATCTTCTATTTTTTCAAGTTTATTGAATTGAATTGCCAACAGCAATATTTCCATTCTGAGTACCGAAAAGTACATAGCTCTTGATACAGGATGATCCGCATTCTCAAAAAAAAGTTTATCTGCTGTAATATCACTGCGAATTGCTTCCTGCAAAATAAGATAATTAAACACATGTGAAATAGCACTTATTGACTTTTCCGGCTCATTATAATGTTCCAATAAAAGTTTTACACCATTCCAGTCACAATAACATTCTTCAATAAAATGCTGAAACCTTTGACTATTAAAAAGTTCGTTATAATACTTTTCTATATTTGTTGGCTGTTTTTCTATAAAATATCCATACCTCTCCTTAATAAATTGTTCGAAAGTACAATCCTCTAAAATGCGGCTATCTAACACTCGCATAGATGCCCTTACGAATTTATGATAGTCCTCAGGTACACCGCCGCCTTGTTTTCTTCCAACAGCTAAATGCCCTAACTCATGACCTATCAGAAAATATGTCTGTGCTGAAAGCATATAATGAATCGTATGAGAATCATACCCTTCATTCTTTTCAAAAAGATACTCCATTGTTCTATATTTTCCCGAAAAATATAAACTCCATTGTAAATTTCCATTACGGATAAATTCTTCACCAATTAATTTGAAAAAGAATTTTTTCATATCATTCTTTTGATTTCCCAACAAGCAAATATGATCAAATATGTATAATGCCTCCAACAGACAGCTATCATAAATCAAATATGGATTCTTACGAAAATAAAACGCACTCAAACTTCTTGTTAATGTTTCACAGCATATTACTTCTGGTACTTTCATTCCAAGATCTGCACTACAATCGTTTACAATTTCCAGAATTCCTTCTGATTGTCTTAAATTTTGCCTGCAACATCGATCTGCAATTTTCTTTGCTAATATTTCACTTTCACTAAGCACATTTCCCCTCATTTCACCAAATAAACTAAACGTTTTATTGCTCTTCTAAGTCCGAATTATTTTTATATTTTTCCTTCAACACTTTTTCGATCAATTCTTCAGAAACATTTTTCAATTCTATTTTTTCACCATCAAGCTTCATTGAGGAAACTTTCTTATTTTTAATTAATGAACGGACCAACGGTATTAAGATTTCAAGTGCTCCTATAAACACTTCAATTTTTGTTATATCTCCGGTAAAATTTTTTTCAGTAATAATGTCAATTTCATCGTTCTCTTCTTCCATTTGCATAAGTTCACGAATATCTTCCATCTCTTCTATCTCAATTTCAATCTTATACATATCACTACCTCCATCTATTTTTTCATAAGCAAACCTTTTGATACTTTTTGCATAATAACTGCCACTCCCCATGTCACTATCAGCACACACATCAAATTCACCAGCCAGCTACCTGTGAGATTCATTAAAGATACTGGTTCCACAACAAACATATAATGATACAAATATATTTCAAAACTATTCTCACAAATCTTATCTATCATCATATTGGTTCCTGCATCATAGAAAAGAACTGCAAACATCGCCATTATACAGAATGCTGCTACACCTTGTGTATACCCCACGATAATGCAATCATATATTCTACTTCCATCAAACGTAAACGGTAAAACGGTTCTTTCCATACTTAGTTGAATTTAACGTAAAAGAGTTCTCCGAATAGCACTTTCGCTTTCAATAGTTCAAAACTGTTTCGACCATACATTACCCGTTTTATGACTTTGATTTTATTTACACTGCCTTCTGCTAAGCCATTATTATACGAATATATAATTCCATTTTTTACAGCTGTTATATCCTTTTTTATGCCGTTTATGAATGTTTGAAGTTCAGGGATATCATATTTTTGTGCTGCATTGATCCATTCATCTAATTTTGTAGGTTTTTTAGAGAATATGACATTACAAAAGTCTTTGGTTAATGTATATAACTCACTCAATAAAGGATATTTTTTTTATACTTCCTGATACTGTTTGACAGTGATTGTGCCAATATCCTCGAGTTTTTTATAAACCAGCTGGCATAAGGATTTCCTTTGCACATATTCAGAATGCGGCTTTTCTGTTTCATTCTGTTCATGCATTCGTGTTCTTTCTTTTTGCATAAACATTCGTAACGAAGCTACACTGCCAGTATATCCCTTTTTACAAATAATATCATGTATTTGGGGATACGTTAATCCCTGACTCCTGAGTTTTATTACCTCGTTCTCATATGGAGCTAATTTTCCTGGAATTCGAACATTATAGTGACCATTTGTAACTGAAAAATCAGGATTTAAATAATTTTGTATAGTCTTATGGGCACGGTGCATCTGAGATGCAATCTGCTCAATCGGATATCCTGCCAAAGCCATTTCTCTTGCTTCTTTTATTTCCTGTTCTTTTTGTTTTATTGCCAGCTGGTGTTGCCGTTCCCTGGCAATTTCCTTGCTTTCTGGAATCTGGTCTTCTGGAATCGCAAGATATTTTTGGATTGTTTTAGGTGATGAATGTAACAATAATGCTATATCCGATATGGTCAGTCCTTCCCTGCGTTTTTCATGGGCGAATTTTATACGCAATGACCGGTTTGCAGTGTTATATAATGCTTTCATTTCATCCGTAACGCTTTCTGTTAATGGTATTTCAACCCTTGCAGGAAACTCACGAAATATATATTTACAGATAACTTCCGAAAGTCCCTTTATCAAGTGAAAACGGTCACTAATCTGTATGACATCAGGATGAGAATTTGTAGCAGCGGATGCGTATGTAATGGCTCCATCCCTTGAAATAACTTCGATATTGTGAAACGTTTTCAGCCAGTTGCAGACATCATTTGTATCTCTTGACGGAATCATATCAACAATCCGATGATTTTCCAAATTTATCATAACTGTTCCATAAGAAAATCTTTTACGGAGAGCAAAGTCATCCACACATACCATTTTTACAGAAGATTTATCCACAATGGATGGCATTTTTTTAAGCAGATCACAGATGCTGCTTTTGCAAACTGAAATATTTTCGCTTTTTAAAAGTTTAGAAGCATTCAACGAGCTTAGTTGGGATGATGTATATAAAATATTTTGGATTAACCTGTTCGTTTTTTTCGATTTAGCAGCCACAAATGGATGTTTCTCGGAAAAAGTTTTATGAGAACAGTCCAGATTCATACATCGCATTTTCCTGGTATCTACCAACAGAATGACCTTTTTTCCTTGCATAGGAAGATCTTGAATTTCTCTTTCATAAATAGAATGAACTTTAGATGTTTTTCTTTCACAAAACGGACATTCTAATTCAGTTATTGTTGATGCAATATGAAAAATCACTTTATCTTCTTTTATGCGATATTGTATTAGTTCATAGGCTGGGTCAAGTAACTTAATAAATTCGTCCATATAAATATCCCTCTTGGTAAATATATTTTGAATGTATTATATAACTTTAATACATCAATTTCAACTAAATGTGGAAAGAACCGTTCTACCGTTTACCAAACATCTGGACATGAGCTTTGATCCAGTTGTCGGTTTTC
>UMKV01006071.1_pt1 | contig 10734 bp, 7 predicted proteins | sample 1966381 | NCBI WGS metagenome assembly UMKV01 (sample SAMEA4836182, study PRJEB28245) | human gut metagenome | biome: gut microbiome; material: fecal sample | place: Denmark | collected 2008
GGCAGTGGTCTATCCCCCAGTATTGCCTGTACACCATCTGCGCTGTGGCTTTCGCACTCACTGCCTACAACGCAAAAAAGCCTCTGGCCTTCGGCCCTGTGCTGGATTCCGCCATTGGCAAAAAGTCCAAAGGTCTTGAGACTTTCGTTCACGCCCTGAGCATCTTTACCATGTGCGGCGCTGTGGCATGCTCCATGGGTGTCGGTCTGATGCAGATCGGCGCTGGCCTGGCAAATCTTTTCGGCCTGAACCCCAGCCCCGTTGTCTGGCTGGTGATCGCTGCCATCATCACCGCCGTATTCACCCTTTCCTGTGTCTCCGGCATTGGTTCCGGCCTGAAGAAGATGAGCTCCTTCACCACCATTGCTTTCATCTGCATTCTGATCTATGTTGTTCTCTTTGGACCCTCCGGCTTCTGCGCGAAGCTGGGCGTTGAGTCCGTCGCCGCTCTGCTGGACCATCCGCTGGAGCGTACCGCCATCCTCAACACCATGGCCGAGACCGACAGCTGGGCTGCCGACTGGGAGATCCAGTACTGGGCATCCTTCATTGTCTACGCTCCCATCATTGGCATGTTCCTCAGCCGCATGGCAAAGGGCCGCCCCCTGCGCCAGTTCATCCTGGTCAACGTTCTGGCTCCCTCCATCTTCTGCATCGTTTGGATTGCTGTCTTTGGCGGTGTTGCCATCAACATGCAGGTTTCCGGCACCTTCGACATCTGGAATGCGGTCAGTGCCAACGGCATGGAGGCCACCATCTTCTACATTCTGGGCAGCTTCCCCCTGGGCAAGGTTCTTATCGTTGTGTTCCTGATTGCCATCTGCACCAGTTTCTCCACGCTGGCTGACCCCATGGCTGCCGCCTGCGCCACCATGAGCGTTCACAACCTGAGCGTCAATGACGAGGCCCCCAAGCCCATTAAGATTCTCATCGGTGTCATCATGGGGACCATCGCATTTCTACTGGTTGCCTCCGGCGGTATCGGCTCGGTCAAGGGCATGTGGGTTATCATCGGCTTTCCCATTGCTTTCGTTCAGGTCGTGGTCATCATCTCCGCTTTCCGCAACGGCGCCAAGGCTGTCAAGAGCGAGACCTTCGCCCTGCCGGAAGAGAAATAATTTCTGTATATGGAGCGCAGCATGAAACTTGATCGACTGGTCAGCAAAAGTGCGCCGGCGGCCATCGGCCCTTATTCCCACGGTGTGAAACGCGGGGACATGATTATCACTTCCGGTCAGATCCCGGTGGATCCACAGACCCACGAGATGGTCAGGGAAATTAAGGCAGCCACGCTTACCGTGCTCAACAACCTGATCTCCGTAGTGGAGGAAGGCGGCGGCGATCGCACCACAGTTGCTAAGGTTGATGTGTTCGTTCGCTCGCTGAGTGATTTCGATGCGATCAACCAGGTCTACAGCGAATTCTTCGGAGACAGCAAACCGGCCAGAGTACTGGTTCAGGTTTCCGATCTGCCGGACGGGGCCCTGCTGGAAGCCGCTATGACCGCTTTTGTAAAATAACTAGGTTCAGAAGGAGGACAAGCTCATAGTTTCATGCGCTTGTCCTTTCTCTACCTTTTGTATGGTTAGAATGAGAATGAAAGAGAAACTCTTGCTGAATGAAAGCGGGAAAACCGCACAATGCGTTGTCGCTGTCATGGCTTATGCTTTGGGAATCAACCTGCTGGCAGTTCCTTCCGGGATATACTGCGGCGGCCTGTTCGGCCTTTGCCAGTTGTTCCGAACTGTATTGGTGGAATACTTCGGCCTGACCATTCACTTCGATATTGCCTCTGTTATCTACTACGCTTTGAATGTACCCATTCTGATTTTCGCATGGTTCAAGATCAGCCGGCGATTTCTGGTGAAGACGGTGATAACTCTCAGCTTCATGACGCTGTTTCTGGCCATGATCCCGACCTGGGGCTTACTGCCTGGTGATCGGATGGCCTCCTGTGTGGTCAGCGGCATCATATGCGGCACTTCCACGGGGGTCATTCTGCGCCTGGGTTCTTCTGCAGGCGGCTTTGACATCATTGGTCTGCTGCTGATTATGCGCCGCAGGGATATGAGCGTCGGCAAGGTAAGTCTGCTGATGAACGCACTGCTGTTTCTGCTGTGCGGCTTCATATTTGATATTCAGGTGGTCATCTATTCCATGATTTACACCGCCGTGTATTCCTTTACCGTGGACAAGGTACATTACCAGAATATTGCTGTGGAAGCCAAGATCATCACTAAGAAAACCGGGGCCATTGAGCAGGATATCATGACCCAACTGCAGCGCGGCATCACCAAATGGAATTGTGTGGGCAGCTATACAGGGGCGGAGAGCCATGTTCTCTGCGTGCTTCTCTCTAAATATGAGCTGCCGCAGTTGCGCCAGATTGTGCGCTATTATGATCCGGATGCCTTTATCGTGTTGAATGAGAATGTGCATGTGCAGGGCAATTTCCTGAAACGACTTTAATCTCCATGGAGGTAAACATGACAGTAAGCCAAAAGAAAACCAACGGGGACGGCGCCGCCGCAAAGCCGCTTGCGGGGGTTCGTGTGCTGGATCTCACCCAGGCATACAGCGGTCCCTTCTGCACCATGCATCTGGCAGATCAGGGTGCAGAGGTAATAAAAATTGAGATGCCCGGCATCGGCGATCAGACCAGAAGCTGGGAGCCGATGGAGGGCCAGGCCAGCGGCTATTTTTCCTACATCAACCGCAACAAGCTGGGCATGACCCTGAATTTGAAAAGCCCGGAAGGTGCTGAAATCTTCAAAGATCTGGTCAAAGCCGCAGATGTGGTTTGCGAGAACTTCCGGCCCGGCACGATGGAAAAGCTGGGTCTGGGCTATGATGTGCTGAAGGAATTGAATCCGCGCCTGATTTACGCATCTATCAGCGGCTTTGGCCTGGAGGGGCCGGAAGCCTCCCTTCCCTGCTATGACGTGGTGGCTCAAGCCATGGGCGGGATGATGAGCATGACTGGCCCGGAAAACGGAGAAATTGTAAAAGTGGGGCCCGCTATTGCGGACAATTATTCCGGGACTTACCTCTCCCTGGGCGTTGTAATGGCCCTGTTCCAGCGAGAGCGCACCGGGTTGGGCCGGCGGCTGGACATCTCCATGGTGGACACCGTCTTTTCCATCCTGGAAACCGGCGTAGTTCAATACACCATTCAGGGGGTAGTTGCCAAGCCCGAGGGGAACCGGGATCCAGTCATCGCACCGTTTGACGCCTTCCGGGCCAAGGACGGTATGTTCGTCATGGCCTGCGGAACCAACAAATTCTGGCAGGCGCTCTGCGAAGCCATGGGTGAGCCCGGGCTGGCTGAGGATCCGCGTTTCATCACCAACTCCGCCCGTGTAGAGCACTATATTCCTACGCTGAAAAACATCATTGAGTCCTGGAGCACGAAGCTGCCCCTGGATCAACTGGAGGAAAAAATCCGCAGCGCCGGTGTTCCCTTCGGAAGGATACAAAATATGCAGCAGGCCTGCGACAGCGAGCTGATCCGGCGGCGCAATATGCTATGGCAAATTTATGATCCGGCCTTCGGCCGGGAGATCTCCTTCCCCGGCACCCCGCTCAAGATGCACGGCTGTCAGGATGCGCCGGAACGCCCCGCCCCGCTTCTGGGCCAGCACAATGAGGAGATTCTTTCCGGCCTGCTGCACAAAGATCAGGCGGAGATCGACCGCCTGAAAGCGGAAAAAGTCATATAAGCAAAGAGGGTTCCCAAATGAATGCTTGCAGGGAAAAGAAAAAAATAAACATCAATCTGAGCGTGACGCTCATCAGCATGGCTGCCATCACCGCCTTTGTGATATTCATGGTGCGCCGCCCTAATGCCGCTCTGGACGCTGTCAGCACTGCCTTTAACTTTGCCACCCAGGTCTTCGGCGTCCCGCTGATGATCTTCACCTTTGTCACCACGGTGCTGGCCATTTATCTGGCTTTCAGCAAGTATGGAAAGATCAAATTGGGTGACTGTGACCCTGAATATTCCACCTTCAGCTATATCGCCATGATGGCCCTGGCGGCCCTGGCCTCTGCCGCCCTTTACTGGTCCTTTACCGAGTGGGCTTATTACTATATGAATCCCGGACTCGGCATTAAGCCTTATTCTGTAGAGGCTATGGAGATTTCTCTCGGTTATTCCTTCTTCCATTGGGGCTTTGCTACCCAGGCCCCTTATGTGCTCACCGGCGTTGCCATCGGCTACGCAGTTTATAACCGAAAGGTAAAGCTGATGAAGGTCAGCTCGGTCTGTGAGTACATGATGGGCAATTTCCGCTATAAGAAGCTACTGGGAGCCATTATTGATATCTCCGTGGTGTTTTGCATCGTGGGCGCCCTGGGATGCACTCTGGGTCTGGCCGTGCCCCTGGGCACCGGAGCGCTCAAGCAGGTTTTCGGTATCGAGACTACCTTCCCCATTCAGGTCTGCGTGGTGCTGGGGATCGGCATCATCTTCACGGTCAGCTCCCTGTTGGGTACGGACAAAGGCATGAAGGTCATCAGCGATTTCTCCACCGTGCTCTGCCTTCTCTTTATGCTGTTCATCCTGCTGGTGGGCCCGGCAAAGTTCATCATTGAGAACTTCTTCAGCAGCCTTGCCTGGATGTGTGACAAGTATGTCCGGATGAGTTTCTTCACCGATCCTGTGGCCCAGACAGGCTTTACAGAGGAGTGGACCACCTTCTTCCAGGCATTTTGCTTGACCTATACTGCCATGATGGGTATTTTTGTGGCAAAGATCTCCAAGGGCCGTACCATCCGTCAGGTGTCCCTTTGCTGCCTGCTGGGCGTATCCGGCGGGGTGTGGGTGCTTTTTGGTATTAACGGGGGCTTTGCCATGCATGCGGAGCTTTCCGGCACTGTTAAGGTAACGGAAATTCTCTCTAGCGGAGCTGGTCAGGATATGATCTACGGTGTCGTGTCCTCACTGCCTGGCGGCAGCAAAATTCTTCCGCTGGCAATGATGCTCATTATTGTAGGGTTCGTGGCCTCCAGCTTGGATTCTGCATCCTTCTCCCTGGCACAGACCACCACACTGCGCCTCAAGGAATCAGGAGAGGTCAGCAAAACCCTGCGCCTGTTCTGGTGCCTAGTCCTGACGCTGGTGCCTCTGGCTATCATGTTCGCTAAGGCAGATTTTTCCGCACTGAAAAGCTTGGCCATCCTGGTATCCATTCCCTTTATGTTTGTTGTAATCTTCATGGAGATTGTCCTGTTTAAGTGGCTGCGTGAAGATACAAATAAGAAAGTAACCAAAAATTTTTTGACGGAAGTGCTTGCAGAGGAAGTGTGAAAAGGAGGAGCTATGCCATATTGTGAAATTCTTACCACCACCAAGGTGGAAAAAGCGGAAGAAATGAAACTGAATCATGAGATTGCCCGAATTATTGAACAAATCCCTGGAAAAAGTGAGCGCTGGGTCATGACCCACATTCAGGATGAAACCAGAATGGCCTTTGCCGGCACCAATGCCGCACCGGCAGCCATGATCACGGTCAAGACATTCGGAGAACTGGCCCCTGAACAGTATGATATGCTGACAAAGTCCTTCTGTCAGTCGGCGGCACAGCTGCTAAAGGTTCCATCGGATCGGCTATACGTCACTTATGAACCCATAACGCATTGGGGATGGGACGGTGCAAATTTCTGAAATTCCATTTTAGAAGACTCCTGACAAGAAGACTCCTGACAGTCAGGAGTCTTCTTGTTGTGTTGCACAATGTATTCAGGGCAGACAAGCGCTTAATTATCAATGCGCCCAATGAAAAGTGCAGCTATGTATTTCAAAAGATTGCTGCGACATCAATAATGCTACCAGAAAAATTCCGAAGATGCCGCTAGACAAATTCAAAGCGGGGTGAGCATCTACCTGGCCGATCAGAGCTGATCTGAGATCGAAACCACCGGTTAAATGATGAACCGGTGGTATTGATCTTGTATGGAGATAGGACGAAAAGCCATAACACAGAAGCCTTCCTGTTGGTAGCCCCCTCACCAGGTGCGCCGCTATATACAAAGAAAAGGGGGAGCGGAACAGGGGAGGTGACAGGTGGCGGCAGTACCGGCGGGAGCTGGAGCGATGGCTAAGAACAGGGCAAGTTGGGAAAAAATGTGATGGTTTAGAGGCTTGGTGGTTTTTAGGCCTTTCCGTAGCTTTCCGCTTTTGGGTCAAGGTTTGGGTCGAGGCCGGAATAGGCACAATTTGGAAAAAACTATTGTGCGTAATGGAAAGGAGTATACCTATTGGGAAGGACGATGCACGGTTGGCTATGATCCCGGGACAGGAAAACAGATTCAACGCTCTGTTAGCGGGAATTGTTCTGTGCCCCATGCCAAGGACAATTTGAGCTATCAAACTAAAAATTCAAATAGGACAGTGTTAGAGTTAGGTGCTTTACTGGCTGGGAAGATAAGGCAACGCTTAGAGGTAAACCGAGCGCCCGGTTGGGTTTATAAAAGAGGCGATACTAGATGCAATGGCGTTGATTCCATTGTAGGGAATACTGCAAGGTGGCTCAAATATTCACTGTCATTTTCTGGCGATGTAGTTCAAGTACATATTAGTATTTACATGTAGATAAACTGACTATTTCGAAAATTGTCTTTCCAGGACCTTCAATAATGTTGATAGGGCTGATGCATACTCGTTCCCGTTGAATCGGAGATACTTTATCTGAGAAATCAATGCCGGAGGGGTAGCGTCATCAATAATGATTGGGTATATTGTACAGGATTGATCGTGAAGTGCTTTCCCGTAAAAGGCACTCCACTCATCCGTACAACACACCGAATTCAGATAATCTTTAGAAATTATCATGATAAGCGCTTTACTTTCGGATAATCCTGTGCTGATCTTCTCGAAAATCCTCTCGCCGATGTTTATGGACCAATCATCCAAAAACACAGAGAATCCTGCATCCATTAGGTCAGTGGCGATAGCTCTAGAGAATGCTAAATCAATAGAAGAATGAGATATAAAAACTTTAACTTTGTCCTGATTTTGAAATCTCTGCATAGAACGAAGGTGCCTCTCCGTCAGCATGTCAGAACAAAGAATTCTCTCGTGTAACAGCATAATTTCTTCTTCGGGCAGCAGGTTCTCCGTGGCACAATTTTCAAATAATTCTTGATCAATTGCAGCCAATCGCTCTGCAAGGCATTTTGTCGGTATATCAGATGTTGCCGCTGATTTGCTGACTTTATAATAGCCGATGCAATGAATTGGCGTATTGGGACAGACAATCAGTTTTCCATCCGTATCGGTATCGTCAAAATATCCTATTTATCCTCTATACGGTCCCTTTGTAATCAACACCGGCCCATAGCTTAATTCCTTCTTCATGTTATTTCCTCTCTACTATTCTGAAGGCGTTCCTAGAAATCATATAATCATAAATCTGGTACCATATCTGTTATGTATTGCTCTTTTGAATCCTTAGATGCGGAACTTGTGCCACTGTAAAAGCCTATCTGGAGTCGTTAGAATAAATCTAATCCTGCCATACAACATTGATTGGATGCAGTTTCATTTTTTTTGAGATGCAAAGCGGCTTGGTTTGTTGCGCCCCTTTTGTATGCGGCATTCCCTTGAAAATTCCATTTGACTTTTCTTGGCAGGTTTCGATAGTTTCCTTATTATGCTGTACAATTTTCAAGGACATAGTTTGCTGTCTCCTTTCGAATGGTGTGTCGCGACTTCATTCTACCAGAGATCTGCAAACCATGTCTCTTTTTATCCACTTTTCAATTTGCGAAACTTATTCTACCTTATCTTGGGTCACGGTTCGGGTCAGCGGGAATGGGGCGAAAATGGGTGCAACTTTTTAACCGCATAAACAAAGAAAAAGTCCTGAAATCGAAAGATTTCAGGACTTTAGTGCGTTAGGACACCAGTAATCATACAATTCGGCGTTTCTTACCTTCAATAGGAGCAAAGTAGGCACGGATTATGCAAACCGGTGTTGCAACGGCTTTTCGTTAGGTGTATCCAACGGAATAATGTGCCATAGAGATGCCCTTAATAATTAAACCATATAAACTTTTCCAATTCTTCACCTGTGTCTCCGTCGAGGCAGATGGAGAAAACTTTGATCGTTTTTTGGAAAAAAGGCCTTGCTTCGATCAGTCTGTTTGTGGCTGTCCCGCCGTTCCAGCCGGGGCTTTTGATCCTTCCCAGAAAAGGCGATTGCCCAAAGATGGCACCGAACAAAGGGAAAAATTGTCATAAACGGTAGACTTTGAAAGCTGAGTCTGATATAATTATTTTGGTTGTGTTCACACGAAAAAAGCAGGAAACGGCGGCACAGATGGCCCATGCCCCTTGCTTTTGGGTGGTCGCGCCGCATCGTATGCCTGCTGAAGCCGTGATCCCATATAGTGAGCGGCTGTTTTCCTGGCGTTCAAACCGAGCGAAGCATGTTGAACATAGCAAGAACATCGAAAAGGAAATCAAGATATGACGATTCTGGAAAGAATAAAGATGAATGCGAAGCGGGATCCAGATCGCGCTGTCATGAGGACGCAGCTTTCTTGCGGTGAAATGATCCTCCGCTGGGGTGAACTGGATCTTCTCTCCGACAGATTGGCGTCTTATTTGATCACTGAGCTAAAGACACGGACACCTGTCATCGTTTACGGCCATAAAAATCCGCTCATGCTCGTATGCTTTTTGGCCTGCGTAAAAGCCGGAAGAGCTTACTGCCCGATTGATGTGAATGTCCCACTGTCAAGAACAGAGGCGATCATCAATGAGGTAAAGCCGGAGATCATTCTGGCCACAGAGCCACTTGATCTGCAGATCGACAATCTGAAGACTCTGGCGCAGATTACGGATATCATCTCATCGTTTGATGTGACGGTAAAAGAAAACGATTACGTCCAGGCAGATGATGTCTTTTATATTATTTTCACATCGGGAAGCACCGGCACACCAAAGGGCGTTCAGATCACCAGGGATTGCCTTGATCACTTTATTCATTGGGCTGTAACGCTGGGAAACGGCACTGACGATTCGCAGCATCGGGTGTTCCTCAATCAAGCACCGTTTTCTTTTGACCTTTCCGTTATGGATCTGTATCTGTGTCTGTATACAGGCGGCACCCTGTGGGCCCTTTCCAAAGGCGTGCAGTCAGATATGAAAGCCCTCTACGCATCTTTATCGTCCTCTGACGTTAACATATGGGTTTCCACGCCGTCTTTTGCTGACGTTTGCCTGGCAGACCCGGTTTTTTCAGAGGCCCTGATGCCGCAACTGACCGACTTCTATTTCTGCGGGGAAGTGCTGACCAACAAAACCGTGGAAAGGCTCACAAGCAGATTCCCCTCGGCCAAGGTCGTCAACACATATGGGCCGACGGAATCAACCTGTGCGATTACGCAGGTCATCATTACGGAAGAACTGAACAAGTCCTGCTCGCCCCTGCCCGTAGGAAAACCCAAGGCTGGGACTTGGCTGTTTATTACCGATGAGGCCGGTGAGAGCGTCGCCGAGGGAGAAAAAGGCGAGATCGTTATTGCAGGGGATTCCGTCAGTACGGGTTATTGGCACAACATTGAGAGAAACAAAAAGTCTTTCGGCCTCAAAACCATCAACGGGAAAGAATACCGGACCTACAAGACTGGCGATGAAGGCTACGTTGTGGATGGGATGCTTTACTACTGCGGGCGCATTGATAACCAGGTCAAACTCCATGGATATCGGATTGAGCTGGAGGATATTGAAAGCAATCTGCTGAAAGTGAGCGGTATCGTTCAGGCGGTCGTTCTTCCGAAATACAGAGACGGAAAAGTCACGAGCCTTGTGGCCGGCGTTGTTTCATCGGTGGAGCCGGTGGATGACAGGCAGGCGGCCCAGAGAATCAAAGATGAGCTGAAGGCCGTGCTACCGGAGTATATGATTCCGAAAAAGATCAAGTTCCTCCCGGATATCCCACGCACAAACAACGGGAAAATCGACCGGAAAGCCATGGGAGGAATTTTATGAGTTTCTTCTCGGGGTATCGCTTTTTCGTCACGCTGATTCTTCTGCTGATCCCGGCGGTGATATTGGGATTATGCGAAAAAAGGCTTTCCTGGTATCGCTGGGTTCTGTCCCTGTTTTTTATATGGAAGGTGTATGGGGACACCCCTGTTCAGTTGTACTACCTGATTGGCTATGTTGTTTTTGCGACATATCTGGTTAAAATACATCTTTTCCTGAGGACCAAATACGAAAAAAACAAATATATTTACGCGCACGCTGTCTTCTTGGCGCTTTTGCCGCTGATCATTTATAAACTCAGCGCGCTCAAGGGCAACTCTTTATTCGGCTTTTTGGGAATATCCTATATCTGCTTCAGAGTCATCCAGGTAATTATAGAAAGCTACGATGGTGTCATAAAAGAGATTAGTGAGATCCGCTTCGTGGAGTTCCTGATCTTTTTCCCAAGCTTAAGCTCCGGACCGATCGACAGGAGCAGACGGTTTTTTGAGGACGATGCTAGAATATGGACCCGGCAGGAATACTGTGATCTGCTTTGGATCGGTTTCTACAAGATCGTATTGGGCGCGTTTTACAAGATCGTCTGTTCGGCCTGTTTCTATAATCTGCTGCAGACCTACTTTGTAGGGAGATATAAGCCATTGTACATATTGGGATACGCCTATGTATATGGTATGTACCTGTTTTTCGATTTCGCAGGCTACAGCGCCATGGCGGTCGGAACGAGCTACCTGCTTGGG
>UMKV01060367.1_pt1 | contig 10731 bp, 10 predicted proteins | sample 1966381 | NCBI WGS metagenome assembly UMKV01 (sample SAMEA4836182, study PRJEB28245) | human gut metagenome | biome: gut microbiome; material: fecal sample | place: Denmark | collected 2008
TTAGATACAGATAACTGCGCAGTAGGAAGTGATGGAAAGCTTCCGCCACAGGAGCTGTTTTCCAGGGTAGGAACGGATCGCTATACAGAGGTGAATGTAACGGATGCGGCTGGAAATACCAGGACATACTATGTATACAATGAGGAAAGTGCAACAGATATTTCTAAAATGTATACCTTGTCCAGCCTTAAGGTAAATGATGAAATTATCAGCCAGCCATCTTACATCCCGCATCTGACACAGGATAGTAATAATAAACAGGTAGCGCAGCAGCTTGGTACCGCATTTACAGAGATGTGGAAGAAGAGTGAGATTTCTTTGAATCCGAATGCTACCAGTAAATGTACCTTTATGGAATATTATGCACAGATGATTGGTGAAACAGGAACAGCAGGTTCTGTTTACAATACCATGTCAGAGACACTGAATAACACGGTAAATACCGTTGATAATAAGCGTCAGCAGGTAATCGGAGTTTCTTCTGACGAGGAACTGACCAGTATGATTCAGTTCCAGAATGCTTACAATGCAGCCAGCCGTTTTATGAATGTGGTAAGTGACATGATAGAGACATTAATTAACGGATTGTAATATAGAAGAGGTGGGAATATGCCGTCACAATTTTTTGGATTAAATATAGCAGCATCTGCATTAAATGCATTTCAGGCATCTGTAAATACTGCTGCCAATAACGTATCCAATGTACAGACCAAGGGTTACAGTAAACAGGTAACGAATAAAGAAGCCGGTGAGGGAATGCGTGTCAATGCAAAATACGGAACCACCGGAACCGGAGTAAATGCGGTTTCTGTCACACAACTCCGGGACAGCTATTATGACACGAAATACTGGAATAATAATGGAAACCTTGGATTGTATCAGAAACGTCTTTACTATATGGAACAGATTCAGACATATTTTACAGATGATGATACGGAAAAGGGTTTTTCCACATTATTAAAAACCATGTTTAATAATCTGGATACCACACAGCATACGAACTTTGATGAGAATGTAAGAAAGCAGTTTATCGGAAGCGCCCAGAGTCTTGCTACCTATTTTAACGGAGTTGCTACGAACCTTCAGGAATTACAGGGAACCTTAAACAATGAGATTAAGTCTACTGTAGATAATGTAAACTCCATTGCAGAGAAAATTGCATTGATTAATAAGCAGATTAATCAGGTGGAAATCAATGGTGGACATGCCAATGAGCTGAGAGATAAGAGAGCACTTTTGGTGGATGAACTTTCCGCAATTGTTCCGGTTGAAATATCAGAAGTGCCGATTACCAACAGTAACTATCCGGATATGGATCTTGGAATTAATAAATACACCGTGAAAATTAATGGACAGACCATGGTGGACGGATACGATTATCGTACCCTCTCTTATGAAGCGAGAGAGCAGAAGATTAACCAGACTGATATCGATGGATTATACGACCTGACCTGGTCAGATACCGGAGTAAAATTCAATGCAGCCAGTGCATCCATGGGTGGAAGCTTAAGAGCTTTGTTTGAAATGAGGGATGGAAATAATGCAGAGAACTTTACCGGTAAAATAGGAACAGAAGCCGGAAGTATCCAGAATACTGTGGTAGATGGAAGAACCGTAACACAGATTACCGTAAAGAATCCATCTATGACGGATGTAGAGAAATTATCCATTGCAGAACAGGGAATCATAACAGTATTAAACAATGATTACCTTTATTCCGATTTTACCATGAATGCAGATGGAAGTTATACTTTTACATTAAAACAGGAGTTAAATGCATCCCAGAGAAGCAAGTTCTTAGGAGAAAGTGTCAGCATTGGAAAGAGTGTGGATGCCATGGGAATCCCGTACTATATGTCCCAGATGAACCAGTTCTTAAGGAGCTTTACCAAAGCATTTAATGATATTGAACGTGGAGACGCAGCTGATCCGGCAGTAGATTTAAATGGAAAAGAAATGGGAAGCTTCTTTGTAGGAAAGAGAGCTTTAGGCGGAGAATATGATTTTACAGATACACAGATATCCTCCGGTTCCAATACCTATTATCAGCTGACAGCATTAAACTTTGCTGTAAATTCAGAGTCCATAACAGACCCGGGAAGATTTGCAGCAGTAACCAGGTCAGAGTACACCGATGGTGTGGATAAATATACATTGTTGGATAGCTTGAAGAAATTAGAGAGTGATACCAAGCTTTACCGTGGAACGGGGGCAGATGATTTCTTACAGTGTCTGCTTTCGGATATTTCTGTAGATACAGAAGAAGCGGAGCTTTTCAGCAAGAATTATTCCAATATAGAGTCGACTATCGATATGCAGAGACAGTCGGTATCCGGTGTAGATGAAGATGAAGAAGCACTGGACTTAGTAAAATTCCAGAATGCATACAATCTGGCATCCAAGATGGTTTCTGTTATGGCAGAGATGTATGACAGATTAATCTTAGAGACCGGAGTATAAGGAGGTTTGTTAGAATGAGAGTAACCAATAACATGATCATGAGCAATACCAAAATAAATATCAATGGAAACAAGACCAATGTGAATACATTGAATAATCAGATGACATCACAGAAGAAAATCAGCAGGCCATCCGATGACCCGGTTATTGCTATCCGTGCACTTCGGCTGCGCAGCAGTTTAAGCCAGATTAATCAGTATTATGAAAAAAATATTCCTGATGCAGAGGCATGGTTAGATGTTACCGAAACCTCTCTTACTAACATGAAAAAGCTGCTGACTACCATTCACACCCAGTGTGATGCAGGAGCCAATGGAACGCTGACGGAAGAAAACCGTAAGACTATTTTAAAACAGTTACAGTCCTTAAGTGACCAGATTTATTCTGAAGGTGATGCAGATTATGCGGGAAGAACGGTATTTACCGGTTATAAGACGAATTCAACCTTGACATTCCAGGCAGACAGCAAAGAGGCTTATAATATCAGCGAGTATTTATCCGCAGATAAAATCGAAGAATATAATTATTCCTATGGAAATGTTAAGACCCCGACAGCTGCAGACGTAGCTGCAAAGACAGCACCGGGTACACCGGAGAATACTACACTGCACAGATTGCGCCTTTCCTATGATAATATTACCGATATTACTGGTGGAAAAATCAGTTACAGTTATAAAGACACAGCAACCGGACAGATGACCACGAAAGAGCTGAATGTTACCACTGTTACCACCAGTGATTTAGAAGCGTCTTCTTATGCAATAGCAGATAATGACATCGTATTTAATAAAGACACCGGTGAATTCCTGATGGGAAAAACGCTGGCATCAAATCTGAAATCATTCGGAGCAACGGTTTCTGTAAATTATGATAAGACCGGATTTTCCAAAGGAGAATTACGACCGGAGAATTATTTTGACTGTACCAATAATACAGATGCAGCTAATCCAATCCAATATACTAATTTTGAAAACGGAAAGAGAGTCCGGCAGGATATTGAATATACCATTGCATCGAATCAGACACTGGTGGTAAATACACAGGCAAGCACAGTGTTCAATTCTGATATCGCAAGAGATTTAGATAATCTTACTTCCATTGTGCAGTCAGCGATTGACGCACATAGTGTAGTGGATAACATTAAGGAAATGAAAGGCTTAAGCCAGTATTCCTCAAAGGACGACCAGGAATATTTAGAAAGCTGTCTGGCTGCTGCCCAGAAACAGGCAGATTATGCAGACCATCAGCTGCAGACAGTATTTAACAGGGGATTGACGAAATTCGAAGGCTATATGTCAGATGTAAACCTTGCAATCACGGATGTGGGAAGCAAGGGACAGCAGCTTGATATTACAAAGAACCGCATGTCTAATCAGCAGCAGACGGTAGAGGCGTTAAAATCAGACAATGAGGATAAGGATTTATCAGAGATTATCATTGACTATACTTCTTCCTATACTGCATATCAGGCATCTTTACAGGCGGCTGCTAAATTAGAAAGACAGACTTTACTGGATTATCTGTAAGAAAGGAGAAACTGGCATGAAAGCAGCAACAAGATTGTTTGGGGAAATAGAAATTGACGAAAGCAAAATCATAACATTTGAGGACGGAATCATTGGATTTCCGGATATGAAGAAGTTTACCTTAATCTTCGATGAAGAAAAAGAAGGCAGACCATCCATTTCCTGGTTACAGTCCATGGACGAGCCAGAGATAGCATTTCCGGTAATGGATCCGCTGTTCGTTTGTGAAACATATAATCCAAGTGTGGAAGAGGAATTGTTAAAGAACCTTGGAACCATAAAAGAGGATAACCTTTATGTACTGGTAACAGTTACCGTGCCGCAGAATATCAAAGAACTTGCAGTGAACTTAAAAGCACCGATTGTAATTAATACAGACACAAGAAAAGCGAGTCAGATAATCGTAGAGGATGACCTGCCGGTAAGATACAGAATTTATGAAATTTTAGAAGAAGCAAAGAAGAAGGCAGGTGAATAAGATGCTGGCATTAACAAGAAAAAAGGGAGAATCCCTTGTTGTCAATAACAATATTGAGATAACAGTACTGGAAATCAGAGGAGACCAGATTAAAATCGGCATCTCAGCACCGAAGAATGTGCCGGTATACCGGAAAGAAGTATATTTACAGATTCAGAAAGAAAATGAAGCTTCTCTTAAAGCCGATGGGTTAGAAGCTTTGAAAAATTTACTGTAACCGCTAAATAAATTTATGGGTTCTACCGATATAAGAGTTAGAACAATGGTAAACGGAAATGACAAGAAGCACATGGAGGTGTAAGCAATGTCAATTGAATCAATCAGAAACAGTGGATCGGTGTATCAGGGAAGTTCTCCGGTTCAGGGAACAATAAGAGAAAGTTCCGCAGTAACAACAGAAGGATTACAGACAAGTGCAGATGAAATGCAGCAGGAAAATGCCAGTGTATTAGAAAATGCAGCAGCACAGGGTCAGAATCCAGCAGAAGAAGAAAAAGCAACTGCCTCTTCCTCGGAACAGGTTAAGAAGGCGGTGGAGAGCATCAATCGCAGCCAGGCTCATACAGAAGCAATCTTTGGCATCCATGAAGGAACCAATCGTGTTACCATTAAGATTGTGGATAAAGAGAGCAAGAAAGTGATTAAAGAATATCCGCCGGAGAAGACACTTGACATGATACAGAAGCTCTGGGAGATGGCAGGGCTGATGGTAGACGAGAAGAGATAGGAGGTACTTAAGATGGCAATTCGAGTATCAGGATTAGCGTCAGGAATGGATACCGAGTCGATTGTTACACAGCTCGTATCTGCATATAATGTAAAGAAAAATAAATATGTAAAAGCACAGACCAAGCTTTCCTGGAAGCAGGATGCATGGAAGACATTAAATAAAAAGGTAAAGAGTCTTTACAGTAACATGACAAGCTTAAAGTACAGTTCTGCGTATAAGACCAAGATGGCGTCGGTGTCGGATACTACTAAGGCAAGTGTCAGTGCAGAGGGTACTGCTGTAAACGGAAGCTACAGCTTAAAGATTAATCAGGTGGCAAAGTCCGGTTATCTTACCGGCGGCCAGTTAGCAGCTTCTACAACCAGAGCAACCAAGCTTAGCGAGTTATTGGGTGATGACAGCTTTGCCGGTGGAAAGATTGAAGTGACATCTGCTGGAAAGACCGGCACTATTGAAGTGACAGCAGATACAACCGTCAGTGATTTTGTTTCCAAATTAAATGGTGCAGGCGTAAAAGCCTCTTATGATTCTACCAACCAGAGAATTTATGTGGCAGCATCCGGCACGGGAGCAGCCAATGATTTCAGTCTGTCAGGAGTAGATGCCAATGGAAGTACAGCATTAAAGGCACTGGGCTTGAGGGTAGCTTCCAAGAGCAATACAGAGAATTATAAGTCATGGGCAGCGTATGATGGACAGGATATAGCGCAGATTCTTGCGGATCTGCAGAATTCCAAGGATGCAATCTCAGCAGCCAATAACAGCATTACACAGTCGCGCTCTAAGATTTCCGGTTATACAACAAAGGTAAATTATGCATCTTCCTATGAGACCATGATGAATGCATATAAGGGACTTGATAATGCAGGAGAAATCCGTGATTTGGATGAACTGGCAGCTATGTCCAAAGCTGATTTATCCAAAACATATGAACTGGATGATGATGGAAACTTTAAAAGAGATTCAGAAGGAAAGCTGATTGTAGCAGACGATACAGTCGCAGATGATAAAAAAGCAACCGGTACAGACCGCCTGAATGCCCTTGCAGCCAAAGCAGGTCTTGTTGAGAAGAAGGATGAAAATGCCGGCGAAGGTGTAAAACAGGTTACCATTGCAGAATTTGCGGCGGCAAAGGCTGCAGTAGACAAGTATGACGCCCAGGCAGCTGATGACACCCTGACAGCTGATGAAAAAGCGGATATGAATGATTTCATTACCAGTGTTCAGCATGCTTATAAGGGGGCAGCAGATTCAGAATATGCATCCATAGAAGAACTTACCAATGCATACAATGATAAGATTACGAAAGAGCAGGACAGTATTACTGCCCAGAATCAGATTATCAGTGATAATAAGGCTGTTCTTGAAAAATATGCCCTGTTAGATAACGGGGAAGATCAGGCTGCATTGGAGGCACGTATTTCCTATGCGGTAAAACAGCTTGCCAATGCAGCTGACAAGACACAGTACAATACGGATGCAACCCGCATAGATGGTCAGGATGCAGAGATTTATGTAAATAATGCAAAATATACGTCATCCTCTAACTCCTTCAGCATTAACGGACTGAAGATTGAGGCACTGGCTTCCACCGAAGGTAGCGAGATTAACGTAACGGTAAAGAATGACGTAGACGGTGTATATAAGAAAATAAAAGATTTCTTAAAAGAATATAATTCCCTGATTAATGAGATGACTTCTCTTTACAACGCAGATTCTGCCAAAGGATATGAGCCGTTGACAACGGAAGAAAAAGATGCCATGACAGATTCTGAAGTCGAGGAATGGGAGAAGAAGGTAAAGAGTGCATTGCTTCGCCGGGATGACAGTCTGGGTAATCTTTTAAATTCCATGACCAGTGCCATGTATAAGGGATATACTGTGAATGGCAAGAGTTACAGCCTTTCCAGCTTTGGTATTTCAACCCTGGGATATCTCAATGCAGATGAGAATGAGGAAAATGCTTATCATATTGATGGTGATGCAGATGATTCAGCGGTTTCTTCTAAGACCAATAAGTTAAAACAGATGTTACAGGAAGACCCGGATACAGTTACGGCATTCATGCAGCAGCTTGTTACCGGTGTATACAATGAGATTGATACCAAGATGCGCTCTAATTCTCTGAGCAGTGCAATGACTGTTTATAATGATAAGCAGATGGCAAAAGAGTATAGCAATTACACTACCACCATTAAGAAGTGGGAAGATAAGATTACTTCGATGGAAGATTCTTATTATAAGAAATTTGCGGCGATGGAAACTGCACTGGCAAAATTACAGCAGTCTACATCCTCACTGTCAGGTCTCTTAGGTTCATAAGTGCCGATAAATGTCAGTCACAGGTATAGACCGGTGATAATGTGAAAATACATGGAGGTAACACGATGACAATGAACAATGGATATGCAGCATATCAGAACAGTAAGATTATGACTGCTTCTCCGGCAGAATTGACACTGATGCTTTATGAAGGTGCCATCAAATTCTGTAATATTGCAATCATGGGAATTGAGGAGAATAATATCCAGAAAGCCCATACAAATATTGTAAAAGTAGAAAATATCATAGAAGAGTTTCAGGCAACCTTAAATCATAAGTATCCGGTTGCAAAGGACTTTGAAAATGTGTATAAGTACTTACAGGAACGTCTGGTTGAGGCAAACATGAAAAAAGATAAAGAAATTTTAGAGGAAGTACTGGTACACCTTCGCACCATGCGTGATACTTGGAAAGAGGTAATGAAGCTTGCACACAGCAAATAACAGCTATATTGAAATCTTAAAACAGAGCCTTACGAAAAAAATAGAACTGCTGGATACAATTATGGCATTAAATGTATTGCAGAAGGACATGCTGGAAAATCCGGATTTAGATCCGGATGAACTGGAAGAAAATCTGAACCGTAAGGCAGATCTGGTAGAGCAGTTATCAAAGTTAGATGACGGATTCAGTCAGATTTATGACCGGGTTCGAGCTGATTTGACAGAGAACCGAGGGGCATATTCGGAAGACATTGCTCAGATGAAGCGGGATATTACCGCAATCATGGACAAGAGCACTGCAATCCAGAGCCAGGAAAAACGCAATCAGGTATTGATGCAGCAGAAATTTACTTCCGTGAAGAAACAGATTAAGGAAGTAAAGAAATCCAGACAGGCGGTGAATTCCTATTACAGAAATATGATGAAAATGGGAACTCCGGGTTCCACATTTCTGGATGATAAGAAGTAGACTGGAAAAATTAAAAAAAATTTTCCATTTACTATAAAGTATCGAGACAACCGTCCGATATATATAACAAGTAAACAAGATATTGTTACTTAGCAGATAGATTTGAGGAACGTACGGCCGATAAGATATCTGCAACAACAAACAAGTAGTCGCAAGGAAGCGACGTTAAATTCAAGGAGGAATTAATTATGGTAGTACAGCACAATTTACAGGCAGCAAACACAAACAGACAGTTAGGTATCACAACAAGCGCACAGGCAAAATCAACTGAGAAATTATCTTCCGGTTACAAAATCAACCGTGCAGCAGATGACGCAGCAGGACTTTCCATTTCTGAGAAAATGAGAAGCCAGATCCGTGGTCTTAACAAAGCTTCTTCAAACGCACAGGATGGTGTATCTTTAGTACAGACCGCTGAGGGTGCATTAAATGAAACACATTCTATCTTACAGCGTATGAACGAACTTGCTACACAGGCAGCTAACGGAACTAACACTTCTGTAGATAGAAGCGCTATCCGTGCTGAGTTGGATCAGTTAACATCTGAAATCAACCGTATCCAGTCTACTACACAGTTCAACACAATGAACCTGTTAGATGGTACATTCTCTGGAGCAACAAATCAGATGAAATTACAGGTAGGTGCCCTTTCCGGACAGTCTATCGACTTCTCAATTGCTAATATGTGCGCAACAAAGATTGGTCTTAAGACAACTTTAAGTGTAAGTACATTTACAAAAGCTGGTTCTTACATGAAATCAGTTCAGGATGCAATCGAAGTTGTTTCTAAACAGCGTTCCGCAATGGGTGCTATCCAGAACCGTCTGGAGCATACAATTGCCAACCTGGATACCACATCTGAGAATACCCAGTCAGCAGAATCCCGTATCCGTGATACAGATATGGCTTCTGAAATGGTTACATACAGCAAGAATAACATCCTTGCTCAGGCAGGTCAGTCTATGTTAGCACAGGCTAATCAGTCTACTCAGGGTGTATTATCCTTACTTCAGTAATCATAAGTACTCAACCATAAAAGTAAAGCTGACCCGAAAGGGTCGGCTTTATTTTTTACTTTACAGGAAATTGCTTTCCTGTAAAGTAAAAAAACGCTCCGCGAGGATGCGCACGGTGCGTATAAGCTAGATGTCGCAGGTGCGAGAATGTGCCAAGTCACATTCTTTGTTACACGGGTAGTGATAATTATTTTCTTAGTGACGAAAAGATTAGTATCATGTAGAATAGAAGAAAAGAGATAAGACGAGGTACTCTAAAGTGGAAGCAGGAAAGTATAGTCAGTTACAAGAGGAAATGAAAGCAGTAATCCGGAAGCTGTATCAGAACCAGCAGGAGGAAACTTATCCATGGATTGGTGCACATATTCAGGAGATAAAGGATAGCCTGTTAGAACAAATTACATATTATACAGAAAAAGGTGAAACCGACGTAGCAATACAGGAACAGGCAGTTACCATATTGGAGCATCTGATTCATGCATATCAGAATCATCAGATCATGGAACTGGCAGATTGCCTGAACTATGAATATGGCAGATATATGGGATGGGAGATATAATATGACGATATACGAAAAGAATATGCAGGCAATCCGGGAACACCATGTAAGACTTCATGAATATCTGGAAACGGCACAGCCGGAGCAATCAGTAGAGATACGCTATGAAGCAGCGGAAGATGAAATGCTTTATCCGATTGTGACAAAGGGCGGATTGGAATACCGGTTAAATAGTAAATATAATCCAAAGGAAGCATCCATGCAGTATGTCAGCCAGTTTGAAAAAGAAGGCTCCTACAGTGTGTTCTTTCTTTTGGGATTTGGAGACGGAAGAAGTATAGAAGCATTGGCGCAGACGCTGGATGAGACCATGACACTTATTGTATATGAACCATCCGCTGCTATTTTCCAAAAAACATTAGAGACCTTTGATTATACTGAACTTTTAAAGAAGAAAAATGTGTATTTGATAGTAGAGTCAGAGAATATGCTGCAGGATTATTTAGAATCCGGTATCAGCTTTAACAATATCCGGATGATGCGCCTTGGCATTCTTCCAAATTATGATTCTATTTATCCGAAGGAATGTAAACATATGTTAGAGACTATGATATATTTCATGAATAAGACGAAAATATATCGGAATACCATCTATAATTTCCGGGATGAGTTTGCGGCGCATGCTCTCAGTAATATGTATGATTATCTCTGGCAGACAGATACCCATTATCTGAAAGAATGTCTTGCGGAGGAGGATTTGAGTGATGTACCGGCAATTATTGTGGCGG
>UMKV01024831.1_pt1 | contig 10717 bp, 6 predicted proteins | sample 1966381 | NCBI WGS metagenome assembly UMKV01 (sample SAMEA4836182, study PRJEB28245) | human gut metagenome | biome: gut microbiome; material: fecal sample | place: Denmark | collected 2008
AGTATTAACGTTTCTTGCTATTGTTGTGTCTGTCACTTTGTGGGCGGCCGTGCAGCAAGAAATACGAATTTCGGGTACGGTGATATCCGATGGAGAGCCGTTGCCCGGAGTCTCTGTACAAATAAAAGGCGAGACTACCGGAACAATCACCGATATGGATGGAAAATATTCCATTTCCGCCCCTTCGGATGCCATACTCGTTTACCGCTTTGTCGGATTAAAAACGGTGGAACAATCGGTCAACGGGCGGAACATGATAAATGTCACTTTAGAGTCTGACAGTAAAGAACTGGATGAAGTCATGGTAGTGGCCTATGCCACCGCTAAGAAATATAGTTTTACCGGAGCTGCTTCTACCGTAAAGGGAGACGAGATAGCGAAGTTGCAGGTAGCCAGCGTTTCCCGTGCCCTTGAGGGTACGGTTTCGGGCGTACAGGCCAGCGCAGCCAGTGGCCAGCCCGGTACGGATGCGGAAATCCGTATCCGGGGTATCGGTTCTATCAATGCTTCCAGTGCACCGCTTTATGTGGTGGACGGTGTCCCTTTCGATGGTTCTGTCAACTCCATCAATCCCGATGACATCGCTTCGATGACTGTATTGAAAGATGCCGCTTCGGCCGCCCTTTACGGTTCACGTGGTGCCAACGGTGTGATTATCATCACCACCAAGCAGGGGCAGACGGACTCTAAAACGACCGTCAACGTGAAAGCCTCGTTCGGAGGGTCCAACCGGGCTGTGCGCGATTATGACCGTATCGGTACCAATGACTATTTTCAGCTCTATTGGGAAGCGCTGCGCAACCAATACGCCAAGGATACGGAAAACTATACGCCTGCCACTGCTGCCGCACAGGCTTCTAAAGATCTGGTGACAAAGCTGATGGGTGACGGCCCTAACCCTTATGGCACTAACTATCCGCAACCGGTGGGCACGGACGGCAAGCTCGTGGACGGTGCCCGGCCCCTTTGGGATTTTGACTGGAGTGATGCCATGGAGCAACAGGCTTTGCGTACCGAACTCAATCTGAATGTATCCGGTGGTGGACAGAAGAACCAGTATTTCTTTTCCGCCGGCTATCTGAATGATAAGGGTATTGCCCTCGAATCGGGTTACCAGCGTTTTAATCTCCGTTCCAATATCACCAGTGAGATGACTTCCTGGCTGAAAGGGGGAGTGAATATGAGTTTTGCGCATTCCATGCAGAACTATCCGGTTTCTTCGGATACGAAAACCAGCAATGTGATCAATGCCGGCCGCACCATGCCGGGGTTTTATCCCATTTATGAAGTAAATGCCGACGGCTCTTTAAAGACTGATGCGAACGGGGAACTTATTCCCGATTTCGGGTCGTACCGGCCTTCCGGATCGACATCGAACTGGAACTTGCCGGCTACGCTTCCTCTCGATAAGTCGGAACGTATGAAGGATGAATTTTCCGGACGTACTTTCCTGGAAGTGACCTTCATTCCCGGATTGAAATTCAAGACGAGTTTCAATTTCGACCTGATCAACTATAACTCACTCGACTTCACTAACTCCCTTATCGGACCTTCCGTGACCACCGGAGGTGGATCGAGCCGTGTGAACACCCGTACTTTTTCGTGGACGTGGAATAATATCGTCACTTACGATAAAACCATCGGCGAGCATCATTTCAATATCCTTGCCGGGCAGGAAGCCTATTCGTACCGTTATGACGAACTCTCTGCATCGCGTACCAAGATGGCTTTGCCCGATATGCCCGAACTGGTGGTAGGCTCGCAGCTTACGGGCGGTTCCGGCTATCGCATCGACTATGCTTTGGCGGGATATTTCACCCAGTTGCTTTATGATTATCAGAGCAAATATTTCTTTTCCGCTTCTTATCGTCGCGACGGTTCTTCCCGTTTTGCACCGGAGACGCGTTGGGGTAATTTCTGGTCATTGGGTACTTCCTGGCGCATCGACCGGGAGAATTTTATGATCTCCACGTCCGACTGGCTTTCTGCTTTGACTCTGAAAGCCAGCTACGGCGCACAGGGAAACGATAACTTAGGTACCTATTATGCCAGTAAGGGACTTTATGCCATTGTCTCCAATTTGGGAGAGAATGCACTGGTTTCCGATCGTATTGCCACTCCGAAATTGAAGTGGGAAACCAATCTGAATTTCAATGTCGGCATCGACTTCTCCTTGTGGAACAGCCGTGTATCCGGTTCGTTCGATTTCTTCCAGCGCCGTTCGAAGGACCTGCTCTATTCGCGTCCTGTGGCTCCGTCATTGGGGTATAAGTCGGTGGATGAAAATGTAGGTGCTTTGAAGAATACGGGTATCGAGCTTTCTCTGAACGGGACGCTGATCAATACTCAGGATTTTATCTGGAAATTAGGTCTCAATCTGACACATTATAAGAATGAGGTTACCGAGTTGCCTTTGAAAGACATGCCGCCTTCCGGAGTCAATAAGTTGGCGGTGGGACGTTCCGTTTATGACTTTTACACCAAAGAGTGGGCGGGGGTGGATCCCGAAAACGGCAATCCGTTGTGGTACATGGATATTCTCGACAAGGATGATAACGTTGTAGGGCGCGGGACTACCAGTGTCTACAAGGATGCTACCGATTATTTTGTCAATAAGTCCTCTTTGCCTAAAATTTATGGCGGTTTCAATACCTCTTTCTCTTACAAGGGGGTGGAGCTGTCGGCTATATTTGCTTATAGTGTAGGCGGGTATATCATGAACCGGGACATAACGATGATTCTGCACAACGGCAGTTCTGCCGGCCGCGCGTGGTCGAAGGAGATATTGAACCGTTGGACTCCGGAGAACCGTTATACGGATGTGCCGGCATTGGCTACCACTACCAATAACTGGACGTCCTATTCCACCCGTTTTTTGCAGAATAACTCGTATATGCGGCTAAAGAACCTGACTTTGTCTTACACGCTTCCGAAGCAGCTTGTCAGCAAGGCGTCATTGAGTAACGTACAGGTTTTTGTGCAGAGTGATAACTTGTTTACCATTCACCGCAATCAAGGTCTCGACCCTGAACAGGGGATTACCGGATTGACTTATTACAGGTATCCTGCCATGAGATCTTTTACCGGGGGGATTAATGTGACGTTTTGATTTATGATTCACAGTTTAAAAATTCACGATTATGAAATATATATTTTCTTTTATGGCTTCTCTGCTTCTATTGGCGGGATGTAGCGGTGATTTTCTCGATAAAGAGCCGACAGATTCCGTAAGTTCCGATGAAGTCGGTGTGCCCGGCAATGCCGAACGGTTGTTTAACGGCGCCTGGTACAATCTTTTCGAATATGTTTATACGCTTGCCAATAGCGGTTACCGTGGGCTTCAATGCCAGGACGACATGATGGCGGATGATGTTGTTTCCCGTCCGGCTTATGGCTTTAACTCGTCTTATCAGTTCAACGACATCGCCATACCCAACAATACCCGTACCTCTTTTGCCTGGTATCTGATGTATAAGACGATTGATAACTGCAACACCGCCCTTGCCATACAGGGCGATACGGAAGCGCTCCGTCAGGCACAGGGGCAGGCATTGGCGCTTCGGGCTTTCTGCTATCTGCATCTGGCACAGCATTACCAGTTTACCTATTTGAAAGACCCTGCGGCTCCCTGTGTCCCTATCTATACTGAGCCTACTACGGATGATACTGCTCCCAAAGGGAAATCGACCGTGGCACAGGTTTACCGGCGTGTGTTTGATGATCTGGCTCTCGCTAAGGATTACCTGAAGAACTATACACGTAAAGGTGACGGGCAGAAATTCAAGCCGGATGTAAATGTCGTCAATGGGCTTTTGGCCCGTGCCTATCTGCTCACCGGGCAGTGGGAGGAAGCTGCAAAGGCTGCTGCCGCCGCCCGTCAGGGTTATTCGCTGATGACCACTGTCGCCGAGTACGAAGGGTTCAATAACATCTCTAATAAAGAGTGGATCTGGGGGCATCCGCAGACGCTTTCCCAATCCAGTGCTTCTTATAATTTCTATTTTCTGGATGCCACCTATGTGGGGGCTTACAGCAGTTTCATGGCCGATCCCCATTTCCGGGATACATTTTCGGACGGGGATATCCGCCTGGAGCTTTTTCAATGGATGCGTGAGGGATATTTGGGATATAAGAAATTCCACATGCGTGCCGATGATACGGCCGATATTGTATTGATGCGTGTTTCCGAAATGCTATTGGTAGAGGCGGAAGCATTGGCTCGCGACGGTTTCCCGGAAAAGGCGGTAGTGCCTTTGAATGAATTGCGTCATGCCCGTGGCCTGGGTGATTATGATTTAACCGGCAAGTCGCAGCAGGATGTTATCGACGAGATCTTGATGGAACGCCGCCGGGAATTGTGGGGTGAAGGATTCGGGATCACCGATATCTTGCGTACGCAGCAATCTGTAAAGCGTACCGTGCTTTCTGCCGAGGAGCAGAAACAGGAAGTGGATGCCTGGCAGGAAGGCGGAGGGTTCGCTAAAAGGAATCCGTTGGGACATTGGTTTGTTACTTTCTCCGAGGGAGAGGTATTTGTCCCGAACAGTACCAATTATCTGTATGCCATCCCGAAAGAGGAGATGGATGCGAATCCGAATTTATGATAAGAGTTGTTTCGTTGACACATTGTCAACTTTGACTTTTTGCTAAAGCTGATCTTGTAGAATTGCTTTGTTAAGGGATGGATAGGAATGGCTGCCGGAAATCTTCTTTACTGGAAGCATTATTGAAGTGAATAGTTTGTATTAGGGGCAATTGTGCGATAAATAGGCCGTATATGTGTCTTTTATTGTGCAGTTTGTCTTTATAATCTGTATTTACTGCGATTTTAGATAATTGAGCATGATCGGGATTCGGGCATCAACCAGCGTGAAAAAGTGCCTTTTGAAGAGGAAATAATTTATCTCGTAGAGTCTCTTGTCGTTTCTCGTAGAGTTTCGGACTGTTCCTCGTAGAGAAACCGAACTTATCATGCCGGGATAATGGAGTTGACATACCGGGATAAATCACATATTTATCCGGATAAGGTAAGAATATACAGAAAAAGCTGCATGATATTTGTTTTATTATGCAGCTTTTTCTCTGGTTGCGACTTTGCTTAGAAAGTGCTTGTTATAAAAATCATCAATAAGAGAACAAAAAGATGTTTATAAGGCGGTTTTGATGATATTTGGCTAATACCGTTCTCCATTCTTGATGGCAAATTTTACTTGTTGGAGAACATCCAAGTCCATTTATGCCAGATGCTTTCCAAAGGTCCTTGCTTGTGTCCGGATAGCCACCATTTACAGAACCGTACTTGCAGGAGGAACAATACAAAACCGATCAATACACTGACTGTATATCCGCAATAAGGGGCTAAGTAAAGTCCGAAGGGGAAATAAATAATAGCTCCTGCTATGGATTGGGTGATATAGTTCGTCAAACTCATCTTGCCATAAAAACGTAGGCTGGCTACTGCATTTTTGAATTTCTCTTTCTGATAGAGAATAACGAAAGAGGCTACCAGTACAATGGTGAATGCAAACTTCTGCCACATGTCGAAAGCAGTGCCTACGGTTTGCTTAACTAAGTCGCTGTCGCTCTGCATAATCAGCTCTTTGAGTGAATAGAGCGGTGCAAAACTGATAGCTGCAAGGATCAACGCCTTTATCCAGAATTTGAGATGCAGTTCCGAAGTGACGAACAGTTCCTTTCTTCCTATATACAGTCCCATGAGGAAAAGCCCGGCTGTTTGCAGGAAACGTCCTGCACCGATTGCCCAAAACAGGCTTGCCTTTTGTCCTAATGTGATATTTCCTATTAGGAAATCCCAGAAGTTTCCGGCTTTTGTATAATCCGCTACTTCCTGATACATGGCTCCTACGCCTAAGTCGGGTAATGCATGCGAAGGATCGAAAAGAGACATGAAGTAATGATACCACTCTATGGGTTGCAGCAGGAGGAAAATAGCTGTGATCAGGATCGCTTTATCACTCCATTTGCGTACTAAAAACAGAATAATTCCCACGATAGAGAAAAGCAACAGAACATCTCCGGCAGGGAAAAAGGCTGCATTCAGCGTGGCAAAGGCCACCAGTAAAACTAATCTCCAGAGAAAGCGATAACCAAAATCTTTTCCTTTCTTTTGCTGATTATGACATTGGATATAGAATGTGAATCCGAAGAGCAGAGCAAATATTGCATAAGATTTTCCGGCAAAGAGCGAAAAGATAACGTTGAAGGTTCCGTTATCGAGTATGTTCAGCCATTCGGGCGAATCTGTTGGATAGACAGGAAAGATGAAATGCTCTACGCTGTGTACAAGGAGAATAGCCATTACAGCAAAGCCTCTTAAGGCATCTACCACTTCGATACGTGGTGTTTTGTTTACGGTTGGTTGCATGTGGTTAGTGTTTTATCGTTTTTTTTGTTTAATTTATTTTGCCTGTAAAGATAGAACAAAAAAGGGGAAAAAGTGGGATATATAGATAAAGTAATTGTTTTTTTCTTATGAAATATAACCGGAATTTTAATAAAAAGAGGAGTTGATGAAACCTTTTGGCATACCTTATTCATTTCTTTGCACAAAATAACGGCAGCCTGTGATATGCGGAGATTTTTTGTTTTATAAATCCAACTGTTTTTTGTAGCTTTGTAAGCAGATAAATCTTGTGTAGGAGAAAAACAGAACTGATTTATAAAAGACATATTGCATAACTTGCAGACGATTATTTGATTTGGTTAAATCTGGTAAATTTAAAATGAGATCAAAAATAATTAGTCTAAGCATGTTTGTACCCTCCATAAAGGGCACAGGCTGCTTTTACTTATTTTGATCTCGGGCTTACCAGAGCCTAACCAAAGAAATAAGAAAAGGAGTGTTGTGTCCTTTTCTTATTTGATAACAAGCAGTATTTTGATAAAAAACAATATAATGGGGGAGACCGAAAAACCGATAGAGTAGGTAACTTAAAAAAATAATAGTATGAGTAGTCATTTATGGAAAGTCACTGCCAAGAAAGCGGTGGGAAAAGTTGCTAAAGGGATGGAAGCGGAAGTAGTGAAAAGCGGAACTACTGCCAAACCGGTTATTAAAGAGATAGAAGAAGCGTTTAAGCGCAAGTATGGAATTTCTTTGATTTCGGGATGTAGCTTGGCAAACTTCGATATGGTGGAAGTAAAATAATAGGTATCATGAGTTTATTTACAGAAGAAGATAAGATTTTCGAAGCGTGGAAAAAGGTATTGGAGAACTCGCATTTAGTAACAGACGGCATTGTCGATGAGAAAAAATGGTTAGAGTCTTCACCAAAAATATTGTTTGTATTGAAAGAGGCCAATCATAAAGGTAAACCACATTCTGCTTCTCTTTCAAGAGAATGGTTGTATGATGGAGCCGGAAGCAATACTTGGGGGAACATTGCGATGTGGACACATGCTATCCGGCATTATAAAGAGAATCTTCAATGGTCGGATGAAATCAATCTACGTTCATTGGAAAAGGCGAGACGCAAGCATCATTTACAAACGGTCGCGGCGATGAATCTGAAGAAGACTCCCGGAGGTGCAAATACCAATAAAGTCGAACTTCGTGAATTCGTGAAAAAACACAAGGGCTTGTTGCGTAGTCAGGTTGATCTTTATTGGTCTCAAACCGATATTATTGTTTGTTGTGGGGTAGAAGTTGGTAGCTTGTTCCGGAGCCTTATAAAAGACATTTCGTTGCAAAAGCATGTATTTGAAACTGCTGATAAGGAGATGGCAAAGAAAATTCTTTATTATCAGATCGGTGATGGAAAGCTGATTATTGATTTTTATCATCCGCAGGCTCATATAAGTAAGGGGTTTATGTATAATTCTATTCGCGACATTGTGTCGCTCTTCTACAAATCTTAGTTGAATAGGATTGGATATGAGTGCTGATGAGGTAACATTAACTAAAATTTCTGAGCTTCTGTATGAAACGCGTGCCAAAGACTTCATCGAGCATAGCTATCCGGCAACAATGCCAATACAATGATATTCTTTACTCAAAAAGGTAAATGTTACTGGTTAAAAGTATATGAAATTCCTGAAGGAACGAAGAACTCAAAAGAATGTGTCATTCAGAATCTGCTGAATATCGATTCTGACGATGCATAAGCCATGTAAAGAGAAATAAGAGTTTCGTTTTCATATCTGTTATTTTTAAGTTATTCCTTTGATGCAAAGGTAAAAGCAAGAGGGTGTCGAAACTTTCATAAATTAAAAATCACCCTCGCCACAGGCTGAACTGCACCCCAAAAGTTGGACATAAAACTTTAGGAGTGTAGTTCAGGCAGTTGTAGCGAGGGTGATTTCAATAAAAGGGGAGTTTTGACACATCCCCCAATTTGTTTTATCAGGAAGTTCACTTCCTTTTTTTGATTATTCAACCGGACTGAATGTGACTTGATTCACTTATCTGTTCCTTCACTCCATTGTTTACCGAAACTCGTCTGTTCTGTTTCCACGCATCCACGATGTCCGTGCACCTTACATTCATCCAATGCTGATTGTAACTGCCGGAACTCATCATCGGAAAGCGTGACGTTCCAAGCCCCCAGATTCTCCAGAATCCTTTCCTGGTTCTTGGAACCGGGAATAGGTACGACATTGGGATATTTATGGAGCATCCACGCGAGCGATATCTGGGCGTTGGTAGCCTTCTTCTCCACGGCGAACCGATGCAGCAAATCGAGTATGGGCTGGTTGGCCTCGATATTCTCTTTCGATAATTGGGGGACGAATTTCCGCACGTCATCGAAGCCGAACTGCTCCTGTGCCGTTACCTTACCCGAAAGGAACCCGCTTGCAATCGGTGAGAACGGTACGACTCCGATTCCTTTTTCAAGGCACACCGGGAAAATCTCCGTTTCGCAATCGCGTTCCACCATCGAATAGATGTTCTGGACGGCAGACAAGGGAGTAACCTCATGCGCCGTCCGTATTTGGTCGGCCGATACTTGCGACAATCCCCAACCACGTATCAATCCCTCCTGAATAAGCCGCCCCATGACGGTTGCCACATCCTCAAGCCGGACCGTCTCATTGATGCGATGCAGGTAATACAGGTCGATATAATCCGTGCGAAGTCTGCTCATGGAATCTTCAAGATGCCGACGCACTTCCCGGTAGAGATTCGTCCCGTCCGGCTTCGGGAGTTCACCAATATGAAATTTGGTGGCAAGCACCACCTCTTTACGGAACGGCTCGACAGCTTTACCCACCAATTCCTCGTTATGTCCGGCATAGAATTGTTCTTTGCCATAGGCTTCCGCCGTATCAAAATGCGTGCAGCCGTAGTCGTATGCCTTGCGGATTGCTTCTATGGCATACGCTTCGGGCGGCACTTGTCCGTAACCGTGGCTGAATCCCATACATCCCATTCCTATCGGAGATACTTCCAATTGTCCTAATTTTCTTTTATCCATATTGTTATTTTTTTTAGAGTAAGATTGTTGTTGAATTATTTTAACTCGGTTCATACCGTACATAGTGGATATTACCGTCGCTTTAATACGTGGATCAACCTCATTCGGCAAGCGTCTGGGCATAACGGCTTGACACTTGTTCTTTCACCACACCGTAAGGGTCACTGGCGGCAATGGCTGCCAGATGTCCTTGCGTATTTTTCGGCTTGTAAAGGTCTGCGGCAAGCGTAATGCCGTAGCGGTTGTGGAACGTGATTCTCGTATGTTCCACCTTATCGCTCTACGGAAAGGTCTTATCTCATTCCTGCGTCAATTCCAATGGTTTCATACCGGTTGAATTTATATATTTTGTTGTTGTCGTTTTTTGTGCCTTACTGGCGACATATACGGATTTATGACCTATCGGAGTTCCCTCCATCGGAGTACTTTCCTCTTTGACGGCAGAACATTCGAGTGCGGTAGTTATCCGTCCTGACAGTTTCGAGCAAGGGCCCAGTTTTTTTTAAGGCTATGTAATACTCATCTGTACTCAGTTGCCCGACCATCGGGCAGTTGATGCGGCCATCGACCGAAGTCACCATGTGACTGATTATGTATGGTCTCATATTTTTGATTTTTATTTATAATGCAAAAGTAAGGCAGCTTCTCCGCTCTGCCGGTAGACAAATTACGGATTATACTACCTTATTTACTGATTCCTTATCGGCCTACCTGACGTTGCTGTTCGGCATTGTACCGGTCTCCCACAACGGGCATAGCAGCCACGGTATCCTCCAGTTCTTTCCACTCCTCGGAGCTGATGTTGAAGTCGAGTGTGCGCAGGTTCTCCTGAGTCTTAATCGGTGAAGCGACTCCTCGCAATAGCGACGGATGGTTGCCGGACGGCTGTCTTGACGACCGGTTCCTTTACCGTCGATCACTTCATGTCCGAATTTGGTCGTCACGTTGATCCGCCCTTTGAACTCGGACAGCGCTTCTCCTGCCAGATTCTCATTGGTCAACGGTCCATAAATGATAGCTGTGTCGAAGAGCGTTACACCACGCTCTACCGCCTCATGCAGCAGACGGATACACTGTTTTTTGTCGGGATGTTGGCTGCGGTTGTAGGTCATTCCCATCACGCCGAAACCGAGTGCCGACACCTCGAAGGCCGCTTTGCCCGTACCCAATACACGATGTCCCTTGATGCGGACAGCATCGGTATCGACATCTGATATGTCTGCTTGCCCCGTTTCTGAAGCGAATACCTTGCCCAATCCCGAAGGCATGGCCATTACGGCTCC